>ERZ1740067.284-NODE-284-length-42104-cov-18.505268_pt1 | contig 42104 bp, 34 predicted proteins | sample MGYA00581736_ERZ1740067 | MGnify/ENA primary metagenome ERZ1740067 (study PRJEB43018, sample SAMN04849236) | marine metagenome | isolation source: floating plastic debris | place: Pacific Ocean | collected 2008-08-27 | study: EMG produced TPA metagenomics... | reverse complement strand
TTCGTAATTACAGATTAACCTCCGTTAGCTTTCTTACTTTTCAGACGTCCTCTAACAGGCTTTGTTTTGAAAGGGCGTGGACTCTCCAATTTGTAAGGCGTCTGGTACTTATCTTTGGCACTTGTATTGATGACACGCCCTAATGGCATCGAGATTGAAATAATGATGGTTCCTGAATACGGTGAATTTTAGAAAAAACTGCCCTCTAAAAACTGTTTCGAAATAAATTTCCCCCTCAAACTTTCCGAGGAGTGGCGAAGAAAAACACTCAACTTAGGGATTAGTTTTCAGGCACTTTGGCACAGGTCAGAGATGGAGTTGGCGCAGAGTAGCGGTCAAAAATGGAAATAAAAGATTAAAAAGCGAAAAATGAACAGAAATCAGTAGGTAACCTGATAGGATTTGAAAAATTAATATGGCAGTATTTTAAGTAAGCACATATTTAAATACGTACGGAGCAAACCGTTACAGAGCAAAAATTCAAACGTAAAGCGATACGAACAACGCTTTATTAGTGGTAGCAACTTAGCAGAAGCCATTTGAAAAATGCTTAAAGCAGATTTTTAAGATAGCTTCTGAGAAATCAGTCAATTTTTTCGAGTTGCACCGGCAATCAAGCCTAATGTTGCTCACTGATTTTTTACTCGGCGCTTATTTTCACAGTTCCACTTGGTGTCGCCCTCCCCCACTTTCTTGGGAAAACCCAATCTGCCATGGCTGCTTCCACCCTCCAAGAAACAATTACTTCGCTAATTGATCTGGCGGAACAGGGACAAATTGATCCCTGGGACGTGCGGGTATTGGACGTGCTTGATCGGTATTTTCAGCGGCTACAGCAACTGGTGGACGCAGGACAGGCGGGGGTAGGTAAAACCAGCTATGACGTACACCTGTCGTGCTCAGCCCAGGCGTTTGTGTCGGCGGCCATGTTGGTGTTGCTGAAAGCGAACCGGTTGACACTGGACGAGTTTCCGCCGGCTCCCGAAATTATTGAAGAGGAAATTGAACCCCTGGATGAGGGGAATGCGGTGCGGATTCCGTTGAAGTTGGAAGAGTGTATTAAGCGGCGGGGGGTTGCTCAGCCAGTGCAGGAGCGACGAGTGTCCCTGCAAGAAATGATCACCCAGCTTCAAGAGGTGGCGCGGCTAATTGCCAGCCAGCCTCGGCGACAGCGCCAGCGAAAACCCACCCGCAGCCAAAAGGTAAAAGCGATTCGCCAGTTGGCACACCAGGAGAACTTGGCGGAGGTGGCGGCGTTGCTTCAGGAGTCGCTGATGCGGTATCGGCTGCGTCATCCCCAGTCGCCCTGGATTCCCTTTGATGGGCTGGTGCAGGAAATGCCTCGGGAGTCGCTGGTGCCGGAGGAGCACCCGGAAGATGATGAGCGTCAGGCGAGGAAGCGCGATCGCGTGGGGGCGTTCTGGGGCTTACTGCTGCTGGCGTCCCAATCTAAGGTGGAGCTACAGCAGGAAACCCTATACGGCGACCTGTATATTCAGCTAATCGAAGAAGCAGGGAGCGCCGATCTACCTATGGCTGCTGGGGAATAGGAACCTTTCGCTGTGGCTTTCATCACGACGTAAAGCCACTGGCGTGAATCTTTGCCCGAGCACAAATTTTGCTACAACGGATTTACAAACTTATGTCGCTTGTAGGCCTAACGTTTTCCAAATCGCCGTAACGTCGTCCTGTTTTCAACTGTCCTGTTAGGGGCGCGGTAACGGAGTTGGGGTCCACTCTGCCAGTAATTTGAGGACCAGATCCGTGAAATTCTCCTGCGTAATTCCCTGCTACAACGCTGCTCGCTGGCTGCCGGAAACCCTAGACAGCATTGCCCAACAAACCTATCCAGTCCACGAAATTGTGGTGACGGACGATGGTTCGACGGACGATTCTGTTGCCATCCTGGAGGCTGCCCGTGACGGGGGGCTGCCCATTCACATTTTGAAGGGGGGTGGCTTAGGACCAGCGGGAGCCCGCAACTTAGCCATTGAAAAATGTACAGGAGACTGGGTTGCTTTCCTCGATGCAGACGACTGGTGGCGACCGGACCATTTGCAGCGCATTTACGATTTGGTGTCTCCTACGGACGATGTGGTTTATCTGGCGGCGGCGGAGCATTTTTCCATTAACGTAAACCGCATTGTGTCCCGCTCCGATGCGCCGTTTAAGGAGCCCAAGTCGGGCATGAATCATTTCAAGTATTGGCAGCTGTACAAGGACCACGGCATTTTAGAACTGTCGTCCATGGCAGTAAAGCGGAGTCGCCTGGTGGAGGGGGGAGGCTTTGACCCGGCAATGCGCGGGGCGGAGGACTTGGAGCTGATGATGCGAATGGTTGTGGACCACACCTGGAGCTATGACCCCACCCCTTCCAGCGTTTACCGGTGTAACAACCCCGAAAGCCACTCTCGAAAAGGCACCACCAATGCGGATTGCTTGGTGGCAAACCTGCGCACGTTAATTAAATTGCAAAAGGAATACCACATTGACTCCGGTGAGATTCGAGGCAGCGCCCGCACGGTGATGTCGAAAATGATTACTGATGTGGAGCCTGGCGATCGCCCCTGGGTTAAAGACCTGGCGTGGCCACACCTGTCAAAAAAACAAAAGGCAATTTTTAAAGTGGCGATCGCTGCTCCGTGGGCCTATGCCGGTCTCAATCGCCTGCGTCAAAAGCTAAAAGGAAACCAATATCGTCCCCGCCAGGTGGTGCCCCCCGCCTCCTAACCCTCGGTCAATCCTGGACTAATGCAAATACGCCCTTAATATCCCCAAATTCACGAAAAGGGATTTGTTAGTCTATGCCTAGATAAATCGCCCCGTGGGGTAAAACCCATAGACTTAAACGGTTTCGAGACCCTCCGTTGCCAACCAGCGCAACGATCTAGTCGCCCTGACTGATCCAACCCACGATCCAGCCCAGGGCTCTGAAACACCAGTCAAAAGCTGACCTTTCAGGGAAACGACATACCCCGCTTACTGTTCCTCGATATCTAAGGGCGGTTATCAATTGCTGTCATCGTTACAGCCCATGTGCTGCGCGGAAAATCTGCAGAAAGGTTTACGCCCTCTAACTTAATTGTCAGAAAAGGGGCGGTATCGCGTATGGTGCAAGGGCTCCGACAACGATTGGTGATATGCCCTAGCTTTGCGATCTATCTTTCGCTTGCAGCTTAACTACTTTGCTGACCTGCGATCGCACTGGGGCAAAACATCTAACGAAAGATTCTTGATTACGGCAGACACCTGCCGTTAACTGGAGTCGAACTAGTGCAGGGGTTTGAGGTGCGCCCCGACGGAAGCCAATGGTGGTTAAGTGCCGCCATGGTTGATCTTGGAGAAGCCGCGCCGAGCCTACTCGCATAGAAAAATGCGGTTTTTCAAAACATCATGATTGAAATTAGCTCATCTATCACAGTGCCAGGGGTGGCATCAGGGGCTGCGTCGCCCTTGTTGCTAGCCCAGGCGGTTCCAGACTTTTTAGACAACGCCATTGGTGGTGAAGCGGCAGCTTTAGTCTTCAATATCGTCAAAGCCGTCGCCGTTCTGATCATCGGCTGGATTGTAGCCACCTTCGTAGCCCTAGCCGTTAACGGACTGCTTAAGAAAGTCAGCATTGACAACCGTTTAGCCAGTTGGGTTGCCGGTAAGCCTGGGGACGCCCCCGATTTACCCATTGAAAAGTGGATTAGCAGCGCTGCCTTCTGGGGCATTATGCTGTTCACCATTTTGGTGTTCCTCGACACCCTAGGGCTGCAAAGCGCGTCCGCTCCCCTACAGAATTTCCTAGGGGAAATCACCACCTTTGCCCCTCGCCTACTAAGTGCGGTTGTTCTAGCGGCGGTGGCCTGGGTCTTGGCTACCCTGTCGCGGCTGCTGGTGACCAAAGGGCTAAAGCGCTTTGCCTTCGATGACATGCTGGCTGAACAGTTTCAGGACCTCGAAGGGGGATCGCCAGTGGTTCTTAACGAAACCATTGGAAACTTCCTGTACTGGTTTATCCTGCTGCTGTTCCTGCCGTTTATCCTAGACACCCTGAACCTACAGGGTCCCCTGGAGCCTATCCAGAATCTAGTGGATCAGGTGCTGTCCACCTTGCCTCAGATTTTCAAGGCGGGCGTCATTGGTGTTATCGGCTGGTTTGTCGCCCGTTTGGTACGCTCCATCGCGTCCAACTTTTTGGCTGCGTCGGGTATTGATCGCCTGGGTAGCCGCATTGGGCTCAGTCAGGAGTCGGGCACCCAAAGCATCTCCTGGCTAGCGGGCACTTTGGCTTACGCCATTGTGCTAGTGGTCACCGCAATTTCAGTGCTCAAAGAACTGCGCATTGAAGCGATTTCCACGCCAGCGATCGCCATGCTGGAAGACGTACTGGGCGCCCTGCCTTACGTGCTGAAATCGGCAGCGGTGCTGATTGCCGCCTACATTGTGGGTCGCTTTATTGCGGGCTTGGTCACCAATATCCTGACCGGCATGGGCTTCAACAACATTTTGCGCGTGTTGGGCTTCCCCAGCGACACCACCACCTACGGATCTCGCACCCCGTCGGAAATCGCTGGCATTGTAGTGCTAGTGGGTATTTTGCTCTTTGCGGCTGTTCCTGCCGTCGATGGATTGCAGGTGCCCGTGTTAACCACCTTGGTGGCTGAGCTACCGGAAATTTTCTTCCAGGTGATGACCGGCGTCATTATCTTCGCGGTAGGGCTTTACCTGGCTAATTTAACGTTCCGCATTATTGCCACCGCTGGCAGCCGTCAGTCGATGATTTTGGCCCAGGCGGCTCGCATTGCCATTATTGCGTTCGTCGCAGCGATGGCCCTGCAACAGATCGGCATTGCCACCGATATTGTCAACTTAGCCTTTGGCTTGCTGTTGGGCGCGATCGCCGTTGCCATTGCGATCGCCTTCGGACTCGGTGGTCGTGACGTGGCCGCTGAAGAGATTCGCAGCCTGCTTCAGGACTTCAAAGACAAGGAGTAATGGCATTGCAGTGGCTGTCGCTGGCGACGCAACAAAACGTGTCTTCGGGTGTCGTTTTTGGTCGCGTCATTAAGTAATGTCACTGATTTATATCGTTACGTGCCTAATTGGCGGGTGTCCTTAAGTAAGGATGCTGATATCCCAAGAATTTTGGGAAATAGGCTAGAACAAAGGAGTGGGCTGCCAATGCCTGCTCCTTTTATTTATGTTTTTCGTTTGGCGCTGTTTCGTTTGGCGCTGTTTCGTTTGGCGCTGTTTCGTTTGGCGCTGTTTCGTTTGGCACTGTTTCGTTTGGCACTGAATGGAAGTTGCCGAGCGTTATTCTCGAAGAGCGTTGCTAAAAACTGCGGAAAACTGTCGCCGAAAACTCCTGTCTCCTCCAGAGGGAGGCTTTCTTGTGTTCCGCCTTCCCTTTGATTTTTCCCCAGGCTTAGCCTTTGAGCCTCGGTGGTTCTTACCTTCGGAGTAAGCCAACCACTGACGAAGAAAGGACTCAGAAAACCCGTGGTGCCTATGCCATTTCCACTCTCCACATTTTCACTGCCGAAGAAATTCTCCTTGAGACGATCCCCTAAGGGGCGATCGCCGGACACGCTGGACAAGAATGATGTGCGCAACAATCCCCAGTTTGCCAAGCTGCAAGGGGATGGCGTTTATCCCTGTCCCGTTTGTCGCCACGGCACCGTCGTCACCATGCCCTTGATGGATTCGTTTTCCTGCGACTTTTGCCGCCATATTTTTAGCGCCAACCTAGAAGAACAGGTTTTGCGGGTGGAAGACAGTGCTCAGCCGCTGCGGTGGCAATGGCGTGGGAAAACTTGGCGTCCAGTGCGCCACACGAAGGAAGCCGCTACCCCCACCTTTTGGACCGCCGCTGCCGGAATTGCCGTGGCGCCACCGGTCCTTATCGGCGCATCGCAGTATTTATTCCCCCCCCTCCCTGGCACCAAGCCCGCCATACCGGTGTCTCCAGAGCTATGGCTGGGGCTAAGCATTGTTATTCACGGGGCGATCGCTAGCTGGATTTTATTGGAGCACCATCAATTGCCCGTCTACGTGTCCTTAAAAATTAAAGGACGAGACTGGACTGACAAGATTTTGGGGTGGCGATCGTAGGTAAAATTTCAATTCGAATTACTTAACCCAGCCCCCCCAAAAAACTTTAAGCACAATAAAACGCTTAAGCAAAATGCCCCATTCTCACGCTTCAAAAGCATTTGAGAGTGGGGCATTTTCAAACTTTCATTTAAGTCTTTATACTCATAGCAATTCGAAGCAATTCGAACTAAAAATGCGACAACTAGTGAGCACTAACGGTCGGCGAAGTGCAGGCATGGGCATTGATTAGGGCACCTGCAACGCAAACACGAGAACGACGCCCCCAGACTCCGCCAGCTCTTCGCGCCTCATACCAACTCTCCAAATCAAAAAGACGTTGAGTGCTTGTCAATACTCGACTTTTAAGGTGATTAATGTCGCTTGAATTTGGCGCATTGATATTATTTCCAGGTCAAATGACCACAACCTGAGTCCATTTCCACCAAAACCCTACCAACGAAGAAAGAGCACATCCAAGGATTGAAAACTTTGATTAATATTTTTCAGCAAACAAAACAACAAGCAAAGATACTTGTATTCTATACTAATCAATCAACACTAGAGACACATTGAAAGCCGCCTGTAAAGGGCTTGTTTTCTAAAGGCATTTGTCTAAAAAAACTTGATGCCATCCGTCAAAGGCGTTAAAGAAGAACCTACAGAATAATATCTGTTTTTTGTCAGAAACTCTTTAGCAAAAATGCCTAGTCAACAATACCCAAAAAGCCTAGAAATAGACGCTGAAGTTGAGTGAGCTTTAAACTCCCTACCTTATTTGGGCTTGATTTCTTGACTTAATTGCCAGCATTTCTATCATCAGTTATGCCATCTGCACCGTAGCAACCGTCTTTTCAAAGTCTCGCTGCGCTTTATCAATGAAACCTTATCTAAATTTGTTTTTCAGTTATGGCGCCCGCTTCCCACGCTTTTCCCCAATCAGCAACAAATCATCCATCCCCTCCTCGGTCTTTGGGGGCATGGCAGTCGGGGTTTGGCAGGGATAATGGTGACTTTGGGCGGCTTGGCAGCAATGGCGGTAGAGATGCTGACTGGGCTATTTCTCTGACGGAAGGGCAGAATCAAATATTGGAGAAGATTGTTGAGGGAGAGCCATTAAGCATCATATTGGACGCCCTAGCAATAATGATCGAAGCCCACTCGGATAAGGCGCTTTACTGTTCATTTTTGTTATTTGACGCAGCGGAAAACTGCCTTCGCCACGGTGCAGCCCCTAGTTTGCCTAAGGCTTATTGTGAACAATTGGACGGCGTGGTTATCGGTCCCAATGTGGGCTCCTGTGGCACCGCTGCCTATCTGACGGCGTCGGTGACGGTGGAAGATATTTCGGTGGATCCCCTGTGGGATGACTTTAGCGAAATGGCGTTGACGTTTGGACTGCGATCTTGCTGGTCAACGCCGGTGCTCGGAAAGGATGGCAAACTTTTGGCCACCATGGGAATCTATCACCCTTTCCCCCATTGCCCCGACCCCTAGCGATCGCCGCCTGGTGAACAAAGCCACTTATCTCACCCGCATTGCCATCGAGCGGCAAACGTCCGAAACCAAACTCAAGCAGATCAACGAATCGCTGGAGCAGAAGGTGGAGCGACGCACGCGGGATTTAGAAGCGGTGGTGGAAAATTTACAGGAGCAAATTCGGGAACGAGAGACGGCGGAAAATAAACTACGGGTTCAGACCCAGGTTTTAGAGCAGACGCTGAAGGATTTGCAGCATACGCAAATGCAAATGGTGCAAAGTGAAAAAATGTCGTCCCTGGGTCAGCTCGTGGCGGGGATTGCCCACGAAATCAATAACCCGATTAATTTCATCCACGGCAACCTGAGCCACATAGAGGACTATTCCACCAGTCTTTTCAGCATTATTGAAGGCTACAGAAAAAAGTATTCCGATTCATCGGTGATTGACGGTTTGGTGGGGGAAGGTGAACTGGCGTTTTTGGAAGAAGACTCCCGGGACCTTGTGCGGTCTATGAGAATTGGGACAAAGCGAATTAAGGGAATTGTGCGGTCTTTACGTAACTTTGCTCGCCTTGATGAAGCGGAGTATAAAACCGTCGATGTGCATGACGGCATCGATAGCGCCCTAGTTATTTTGGGCAGCCGCTTAAAGGGAACTGGGCTGCGGCGGATGATCAAGGTGGAGAAAAAATACCAAGCGCTCCCCCATGTGGATTGTTTCCCAGGGCAGCTTAATCAGGTGTTTATGAACGTTTTGTCCAACGCCATTGATGCCATTGAAGATCGGGCAAAGTTGATGGGGGGCTTTGAAGAGAAAGGCATTTTTCATATTGCGATCGCCACTCGCCAAGTGGAAGGAGATTTGGAAGGGCAGGAAGAACACAGTCATGTTGAAATTGCCATCAGCGATCGCGGTCAAGGCATCAAGCCCGAATCCCAGCCCCATATTTTCAACCCGTTTTTTACCACCAAGGCTGTGGGGCAGGGCACGGGTTTAGGCATGTCCATTAGCTATCAAATCATTACCCAGCAACATAACGGCTCCTTAACCTGCGAGTCCCAGTGGGGGAAAGGCACCACCTTCCGCATTCGCATCCCCATTCATCAAAGTCTCTAAAGGGTTTATTCGCCGCGGGGACAACGGTAGAACTTGCTGGGGCGATATACAATGGAGCCAGATTTTTCAAACTCTTTACAAAAGCTTAGTTGGGGGACATCCTAGTCCGTCCCAAGTGGGCAAACGGAGAATTGCGTCTCGATGGGAAAAATTGTCGGCATTGACCTTGGCACCACGAACTCTGTTGTCGCCGTAATGGAAGGCGGCAAACCGATGGTGATTGCTAATGCAGAGGGAATGCGGACCACGCCGTCGGTGGTGGGCTTTAGCAAGGACGGGGAGCGGGTGGTAGGTCAGCTGGCGCGACGGCAGGGAGTGCTCAACCCCCAAAATACCTACTACTCCTTAAAGCGATTTATCGGGCGCAAATATAACGAGCTGGAGCCGGAAACGAAGCAGGTGCCCTACACCATCCGCCGGGGGGAAACGGGAAACGTGCGGGTGGATTGCCCGAAGCAGGGGAAGGATTTTGCGCCGGAAGAGCTGTCGGCGATGGTGATTCGTAAGCTGGCGGATGATGCGGAGCGCTATTTGGGGCAGCCCATTACCGGCGCGGTGATTACGGTGCCGGCGTATTTCAACGACTCCCAGCGCCAGGCCACGCGGGATGCGGGGCGAATTGCGGGCATTGAGGTGAAGCGGATTTTAAATGAGCCCACGGCGGCGGCGTTGGCTTATGGGTTAGATAATGATCGCAGCCAAACGGTGCTGGTGTTTGACCTAGGGGGCGGCACTTTCGATGTGTCCATCCTGGAGGTGGGCGATGGGGTGTTTGAGGTGCGCTCCACCAGTGGGGATAGCCAGCTGGGGGGGAATGATTTTGATAAGCAGATTGTGGATTGGTTGGCGAATCAGTTTCAGGAGCGGGAGGGGATTGATCTGCGGCGCGATCGCCAATCTCTCCAGCGCTTGATGGAGGCATCGGAAAAAGCCAAAATCGAGCTGTCCGGCGTGGGGGTGACCGATATTAATCTGCCCTTTATTACCGCCACTGAAGACGGTCCCAAGCATATTGAAACTCGCCTTACTCGCGCCCAGTATGAAGGGCTGTGCGTGGATTTGCTGAATCGGCTGCGGGGACCGTTGAAGCAGGCATTTATTGATGCAAACCTACGCCCATCCCAAATTGACGAAGTGGTGCTGGTGGGGGGCTCCACGCGGATGCCCATGGTGCAGGATATGGTGCGGACGTTGGTGGGGTTGGACCCGAACCAAAATGTAAACCCCGATGAGGTGGTGGCTGTCGGCGCGGCAGTGCAAGCGGGCATTTTGGCGGGGGATGTAAAAGACGTGCTGCTGCTGGATGTGACGCCGTTGTCCATGGGTTTGGAGACCATTGGCGGGGTGATGAAAAAGCTGATTCCCCGTAATACGACCATTCCCGTGCGCCGGTCAGATATTTTTTCCACGAGCGAAAATAATCAAACCCTGGTGGAAATCCACGTGCTCCAGGGGGAGCGGGAAATGGGGGTGGATAACAAGTCTTTAGGGCGGTTTAAGCTGACGGGGATTCCTCCGGCGCCTCGCGGAGTGCCCCAGGTGCAGGTGGCGTTTGATATTGACGCCAATGGCATTTTGCAGGTAACCGCCATGGATAAGACCACTGGGCGGGAGCAGAGCATTATTATTCAGGACGCGTCCACGTTGAGCGAGGAGGAGGTGGAAGAGGCAATTCAGGCGGCTCAGGTGTATGCGGACGAGGACCGGGCTAAGCGCGATCGCGTAGAAAAGCGTAATCGGGCGGAGGCGTTGATTGTGCAGGCGGAGCGCCAGTTACGGGAGGCGACCCTAGATTTTGGGATGCAGTTTGTGGAGTTTCACCGGCGGGGCATTGATGCGGCCAGTCGAAATTTACGGGAAAGCATTTCTCGCAATGACGATATGGCCATTGACCGGGCCCAGGCGGAATTGCAGGATGCCTTGTACGAGCTGAGTCGGGAGGTGCGTGATCGCTACGCGGAGGAAGATGATGACGATTTCTTTGGGTCCATTAAGCGCACGTTCCAGGAAGGGCGTGAGTCGGTGACCGCTGGATTGAGCGGCTGGGGACTAGACGATGATTTTAACGATTACGGAGCCGGCGCTTATGGCAGTAGCTATGGCACCGGGGGCTATGGTCGAGAAACAACTGCGCCCCAAAGAGATAACGCCTACGGAAATAGTGCCTATGGCAGTAATGCCTATGGCAACGGCTCCCCCCAAGAGAACAGTTACGGCGGAGAGAGCTACAGCAGAGACAGCTACGGTCAAAATTACAGCCAGAACTCCGCCCAAAATTACAGTCAGAGCAGTGCTCCGAGCTATGGTCAAAGCGCCAACAATAGGGGCGATCGCTACAGCAGCCCTAGCGTAGGCTCCAATGGCGGCGCTAATTACAGCGGCGCGTCAGCTCCTGGCACCAGCTACGGCAATGACTACGGTGCGGCGGATAGTCGACGGCGCGATCGCGGTAATGGTCTAGCGGATCCCGGTCCTGGGGCGAATAACTACGATGGCTTCGGCGACGCCTACAAACAGCCTCGTCCATCGCGAAGTCGCCCGCCCCAGTCAGGGTCTCAGCCAGCGCCTCAGACCCCGCCTACCGCAGCGGCTCCCCAGTATGACAATCGATATGGCGATCCTTACGGCAGCCCGCCATCAAACTCTCGGCGATCGCCTGCTCCGCGACGGGAAGAAACGGGTCCAGGGCAAAGTCCCCAGTACGGGGCGCCAGAGAGACGGCAGCCCAGCTCACCTCCGGCGAATCAACCCATACGTCAGCCTTCAAGCCAAAGGCGTCCTGGCAGCCAAACAAGCCCAGCGCCCCAAAGCCGCCCCGTCAGCCAGCCTTTTGACGATGACGATCCCTGGGCAACGCCAGCGGAAACCCGTCAGCCCCCTCCATCGTCTCAACCTCGCAATGGGGGCGATCGCCGTTCAGAGGCAGGGGTGAATTTAGATAACTTTGAAACGGGTCGCCGCGACGAGTTTTCTGGCGGTTCTCCCCCCCGGGATCCTCTAACGGGCAATGGGCAGCCGGACGATTACGATCCCTATAGCGGGAGTCCTCGCCGGTCTAGCTATCCTGGCGATCGCCCTGCCCCTGCCGCTCCCCAGCCAGCGTCCCGCTCCCCCTACGACAGCAAAGGCTATGGCGGTGGCGATAGCTACGACGACGGGGACGATGAGTGGGATGACGATGAGTGGTTTTAGGGCGCGTGTCCTAGGGCATGTGGTTTAAGGCGTCAAAGGTGGAATGGAAAATTTTCGCAATTATTATCAAATCCTTGGACTGTCTTCAACGGCGACCAACGATGAAATTAAACAGGCGTTTCGGCGCTTAGCTCGCACTTGCCATCCCGACCTAAATCCAGGGGACAAGGTGGCGGAGGAGAAGTTTAAGGCGATCGGTGAAGCCTATGAGGTGCTCTCCGACGCCAGTCGCCGAGCCCAATATGACGAATTTAGTCGTTACTGGAACCAAAAGGGGTTTCAAGGAAAAGGCGGCCGGAAAAAACCTCGCGCCAAAGTAGCCAAGCCTGCCCGCACAGCCACTCGGGCTCGGGTGGCTACGGAAGCGCCCCCGGCAGACACCATGGATTTTGGGGAGTTTGCCGACTTTAATAGCTTTGTGGACCGTCTGCTGGAGCGTCGCCCCCCAGCCCGTACGGGTCCTCCCAAGCCAGGCAGCAAAGATTACTATCGCCCTGGCAATACCCGCACGTCCTACACCGTAGGGGCTCGCAAGGGGCGGGATGCGGAGGCACGGCTAACGATTCCCTTAACCACGGCCTACACCGGCGGGCGGGAGCGAATTCGCCTGGAAGATGGGCGATCACTGGAAGTGAGCATGCCCGCAGGGTTGGTGACGGGGCAGCGGGTGCGGCTAAAAAATCAAGGCATTGACGGTGGTGACTTATATTTAAAAATCACCGTTGCTCCCCACGAATTTTTCAAGCTGGACGGGATGGATTTATTTTGCCAGGTGCCGGTTACGGTGCCAGAGGCAGTGCTGGGGGGGGCGATCGAGGTGCCGACCCTAGATGGTTGGGTGAAGATGACGTTGCCGCCGGGGGTACGCCAGGGGCAGCGATTGCGGTTATCCAATAAGGGGTACCCCGTTGATGGCGATCGCCGTGGGGACCAAATTGTAGAAATTCAAATTCAAATCCCTAGCCAACCCGGTGACAACGAAAAAGAGCTTTACCGCCAGCTGAAGGATATCGATACGTCTAACCCTCGCGGGCAACTGCCGGTGTAAAGGGTTCCACTCATTTTTTGTTAACAGAAGCCCCCGCTGGAGGGGCAGAAGTTTAGAGAACTTTGCGCTAGAACTTGTTCTGGTGGCAGATTTCGCCTGAGCTATTTCTCGGTCGAAGGGTTTCAGGTAAAGTTCTAGGGCATGTCATTAACTCAGATCCAGGAGTTTTGTGCAGCGGGGAGCACACGCCCTTTTAAAACAAAAAACTTTAGGGGCTGAAACCCTTACAGCTACTAACTTTGAGATTTAATTGACCATAGCCCCTAAATTATGAAAACCACCGAAGATACAGCTTTTTTAAATTTAGACGAAGCGTTTGAAAGTCCGCTCGACCATTTATCAGACACTGACGGTCCCCCTCCTAACGTGGAGGAAATGCTGACGGCGCTGGATTCTGGCGATTCAGAACAGCGTATCTTAGCTGCCCGTGGCTTTTGTGAAATTGCCGACCAGCGGGCGATCGCCCCGTTAATTCGCCTATTGGACGATCCCTGCCCCCTGGTGCGGGTGAGCGCTGCCTACGGACTGGGTCGTAATACGTCTTCTGAGGCGATCGCGGCGCTAGTTCGACGTTACGACAAAGAATGGAACGGCTATGCTCGCAAGGGAATCGTCTGGGCATTAGGTACCTGTCAAAATCCAGAAACCGTCGATCCTCTGTTGAAAGCCCTGAAAACGGATATTGCAGCGGTGCGCCTTTGGGCCGCCAGCTCCTTAGGACAAATGGGGGAGGCGGACTATGAAAGTGCGGTTAAAGCAGTACCCCCATTGATTATTGCCCTGCGCCAAGATCCTGTGCCTGCCGTACGTGGCAACTGCGCCTGGTCCTTGGGGCAGCTCTGTCGCGATTTGCCGTCTAATGCGATTTATGCCGGAGCGGTGGACGCCCTGATTGAGGCACTGGTAGAAGATGAGGAGCTGGGAATTAAGGACGACGCCCGATCCGCATTGCTGAAGCTGGGGGATCCTCGGGCACTGCAAATTATCGAGGAGCTAGAGCAGGAAGGGTGGCTCTAGGGGCGAAGGTAACCAAGCGTTAAGTTAATAGAACTATTGTAATCACCATAGGCAAAACCAGCGCCTGGCAAATTCCCACAGTCTAAAATCAATGCATCCCAATTTCTGAGAGGAACTGCACTGTGGTTGAGCCCCTACTTGTTGGTATTGTTCTAGGACTAATTCCGGTTACTTTGGCTGGACTATTCTTCGCCGCCTACATGCAATATCGTCGCGGCAGCCAATTCGATTTATAAGCTTTTCCTTTCCACTTCTGTGGCGTGTGCTTGAAGGCGCATCCCCAATATCGCAACAGCCCCTACACAGTAAAGGTGCCATCCCCAGCGCGGAGAATCAGCTTGGGATGTTTGTTCCCTCTAAGTGCGGGGGCTTTGCCGTGGAAGCCTTCAAAGCGTTCAGGGCCTTATTAGCAGTCTTTAGACCTCCTGCATAAGTCGGCAATTTCTGGAAGCCCTCATCCCCCAGTCCCTTCTCCCTGGAAAGAAGGGGAGCAAAACAAGGTGAGCCGGATTGAAACACAACTTTTCTAACGTCTCTCTCTTGGGGGGGGAGGGATTTAGGGTGAGGGCGAGGATTGGCGCAAGGGGGCTTTTCAGTGGTTTTGGCGATCGCCGATGAAAATATCGGTAGGAAATTATCAGTTTTACGGGACGCAGCTCCACCGAACTCCCACGAAGAAGATGCCGTTGCTGTTGCTGCACGGTTTTATGGGGTGTTGTGAGGATTGGGGGGCGATGGTGGAAGGATGGAAAGGTTTACCCGGCGCCCACCTCCCCGCAGTTTATGCCTTAGATTTGCCAGCCCACGGTGATACTCGCTTATTTGAGGACTGTCCCGCTGACTATGGAATGGCGGCAACGGCTCAAGGGGTTAAACAGTGGACGCAAAAGGTGCAGCCGGGACCTTGGGCGATCGCGGGTTACTCCATGGGAGGACGGCTAGCCCTGTATATCGCTGCCAATTTTGCCGAGTATTTTCCCGTCACCGTCGCGATCGCCGCTTCCCCAGGCTTGGCATCAAAGAAGGATCGCCAAGCTCGCCAGACCTTAGATTCTCAGCGGGCGCACACCCTAGAACAGTGTGCAGAAGACGGCACCTTTGGGGATTTTTTAGCACGTTGGTACCAAATGCCTTTGTTTTCAAACTTGGCAAAGCATCCCAGCTTCGGCACGATGCTTCGTCGCCGCCGTCGCAATAATCCAAACTTGCTTGCCAGTTCCCTGCGCCATCTAGGGCTTGGGCAACAGCCGTTTCTTTTGCCAGGGTTAGCGAATTATTCAGGCACTCTCCACTTAGCTGTGGGCGATCGCGACTCAAAATTTATGGCAATTAACCAGGCGATCGCCCACCATTGTCCCGGAGCCCAGCTGACCGTTATTCCCAACAGTGGTCACACCGTTCCTCTGGAAAACCCTATTGCCTTAGCCAGACTTCTCACCAAAGCGCTAATTTAAGACTCGCAGCTGCCTGAGGCGATCGCCCAGAGCCTGACCAAATTGTTTTTTATAGTCCTTGGGATTCGGGCAGCGCATTAGCTGATAGGACGGCAAATCAAAAGGGTACGCTCCTTGAGCGTCCGCCGGACTGCTATCTAGCACCAAGATTTGATCCGCCGATTTTACCGCCAGCCCATAGCCCAACTCCAGCGCCACCTGGGGCGACGGCACCAGCAGCCCCGGATCGGCGCCCACGCTGGTCAGCGCCGTTGTATCCGCCACAAACACCAAACATTGGCGAATTTGCCGCGCCAGGGTCTGCGTTAATCGGTGCACATTATCCGTCAACCTTGGCGATTCCATCACCGTCACCGGAACCTGCAACTTCTTTTCAATGGTGCTTAAATAATCTTCGGCGATCGCCCCCCAATCAGCACCATTCACCGTTGCGCTCACCAAAATCACCGGCTCTAAATAGGCAGCAATATCGCGCTTCGTAAAATAAATTTCTTGACTAATCAGATCAATATTGGCGATGCCGTAGCCGCCGCTGCCTTCGATATAAAACTCAACCAGCTCCCCTTCCAAATACCGGCGAAACCACGGTGACGCTTTCACCTCAGCGGCATCGTCCAAGAAATCGGCCCGCAGCCCCGACTTCAGCAAACTTTTCTTACTTAGGCGCAAATCATGAGGTCGCTGGTCTATTTCTGCAATGGGCTCGTAGCCGTCTAGATACCAAGCTTTCAGCGCAATAATAGCCATAGAAATCTGCCCCAAAAATCTGCCTAGCCCATGTTACTCCAGCCCTAAAAATCCAGCCTTAAAATCCGGCGTTCCACTCCCTAGGGACAGCCATCATTTAAATTTCAAAGTCAGTAACCGTGAGGGTTCCAGCCCCTATTATTTTTTGTCTTGAAAGGACGTAAATTCCTGCTGCATCGAGCTTCTGACCCTTAATTGACGACAGGCTCTGGCTGCCACAAAAAGCCTTAAACAGCGCAAAGGGGATGGACGGCCATCCCCATAGGGTTTAAGTCTTCAGTTATCGATAAAATCGGCGACAGATCTAACAAACTTTAGAGGAATTTCCTGTTGTTGACGTAAATACTTTGAGTGGACGACTTTAAGACAGAAACCAACCCTAAATATGCTGACGTTGTGATTGCCTACTACCCAAAAAACAATGGCAAAAAATCACTGTTAGCCCTATTTACAGTTTTCGCTTAACTCGCTAAGCGCCCTAAAACTCCTTTGCAACAGTCACGGAAATATCTAGTTTTGCACTAGAACTTGTCCATAACAGACGAGATAAACACGCAGTAAAACTGCTACAGATAGAGGGTTCCTCCTTTTAGTTGAACTAACTAAAATTGGCTTTTCGTGCCTGGAAGCTTCTTATTGCTTCTGGATTCAATCTATCACTTACCCTTTTCATAACCTAGGGCGATATACCAAAGTTTACGCAAGTTGAGGTGCTGCATTGGTTAATTGAATATTGATGATTGACAGGCAATTCAACGTTGACAAAATATCGATCCCCACCGCAGAAACCGTCTAACTGGTGCCCCCAAATATCCTAACTAGAGGTTCCCGCCGCCCTCAGCTCTTCCTCCAACAATTCTCGATAAATCACCGGTAGCTTCGGGGTCATCACATTAGACTCAATACCGTAACCTAAGCTGGTCCAAGTTCCCGATAGGTGCTTGAGCACCACACCTAGCTTGTCCTGTTTCAGCAGGGCAGCGATATCAAGTCCCCACGCCTGGCGATCGCTCAGCCATTGATATACCACTTCGTCTTGATAGCGCGGCTCAAAGCTGTAGCTAGACCACCACAGCCAGTTGCTTGCCTGGGGATGATACCGCTTGGCTTTGTCCGCCCAGGTGACGTCTAAAAACTGATAGCGGCCGGCGGCGGTGGAGCAGTTGCCTCGGTTAGGACCGGCGGTGATGGTGACGCAACGGCGGGGGTGATCGCTGTAGTCGGAAATATAGCTGCCCCCGTAAATCACGTCGTAGGGACGTTCATAGTTAGATTCGCTGGCGGAGATGGTGCGCATTAGGGCTCGCAGATGGGGGTCGCCGCCTTCCATTGCCAAGGGGGGCGATTTAAACCCATTGGAGAGCTCCGTTGGGGCACCGAAGAGTTGGGGTAGGGTACCACGATTTTGCAGCCAGTACATCATGGCTAACCCCGAAGCGCACACCGCCATACCCCAAAAGAAGGAGGCGATCGCTGAAGGCTGCTGTCTTGTTTGGCGCTTCTCTAGGGAAGGCTCCGGTTGCTGGGATCGTCGAGGTGAAGCCATGGAAAATAAATGCGACGTTACCAGACACAAAGTTGCTCAAGACCAGTACACTGCCAACAAACAGTTCGATGGGGCAGACGCTTGGCAGCCCACCGTCGAGCGCACGTCACTGAACGTGCGCTCGACGAATAACAAACTGACGATAAATCTAGCCTAGGGGGCTAGGGGGGATGCAGGCACTGATCTTAAAAACTCAGTAACACGCTGATCGTAGGTCTTTTCATCTTCCAGCATAGGAAAATGCCCGGTTTTTTCAATCAGTTGATACCGCACCTTGTCTGTATTTAAGTCAGCAGCCATCGCTCCCAATTTTGGCGGAATAATCTGGTCAAACTCTCCAGAAATTAGCAGCGTGGGCATAGTTAACGACTCGAAAGCCCCCGGCATTGTTTCCACCGCCTGCAAGCTAACCGCCGAAAAAATTGTGCCTAGCGCCGCATCAAAATCTGCCTGCAGAAAGTCTTCCAAAAATAGTTTTTGGTCCGCCAGGGGAATCGAACGATGCAGAAATCGCGACATAAAAAGCTGAGGCACCAAGGGCAGCTTTCCTAACCAAGAGGGGCGAAATAACACAACGTAGCGCCCGAAAATATAAAACGTTTCAAACGCCAGCTTGTTGTATTCAAAAATCCCACTGCAGGTCAAAATGAGCGCATCTAGACAATCTCCCCACCGTTGAGCAAATAAAACGGCGATCGAGGCTCCCATGGAGTGGGCGTTTATGGTGATTTGCTGCAGCTTTAGATGCTCTAAAAGCTGATGTAAATCGTCGGCAAAGGCTTCCAATAAATAGGGGTCTTCGTCAATGGTCGACGGTGAAGCCTTATCTGCTGATTCTTCACCCGTTGTTTTTTTAACTGAACGCCCAAAGCCCCGTAGATCGTAAATTAGGCAGTCGTAGAAATTGCACCATTTTTTTGCCGTGGAGCGCCAGTAGGATCCCGATCCACCCCAGCCGTGAACGAATACCATCACCGGCTTTTTCGGTTTATTTTGCTTCACCTCGCCTGAGGCATTTGGGCGATCGCCAGCGGTCACCCACTCGTAATAATGTTCAAATCCACGAATTTCTACAGACCCGCTAGTAATTTCCACTGCGGGATTTTCCAAAGGCGCTGAAACTTGCTCCATCTAGGCAGACTCCGGCTTGGGCAACGATGACGGGTGTAACAATAAATCCGCCGTTGATCGTTTTTCCACCATGTCGCCAGTAATAGTGCAGCGGGTTACGTCCTTCCGCGATGGCACCTCGTACATCACATCCAGCATCAGCTCTTCCACAATGCTCCGCAAAGCTCGCGCCCCCGTCTTCCGCCGATGGGCTTCCTGGGCGATCGCCCTCACCGCATCGGTGGTGAACGTCAGCTGCACATTGTCCATATTCATCAGCTTCTGATACTGCTTAACTAAAGCATTCTTCGGCTGGGTCAAAATCTGCATCAGCGCCGCCTCATCCAACGGCTCCACCACCGCCACCACCGGCACCCGACCAATAAACTCAGGAATCATCCCAAACTTAACCAGATCCTGGGGCTCCATATGCTGTAGCGTGTCGGCCATGCGCTTTTCTTTGCTTTGGCTGCCGTCCTCCTGCACAAAGCCCATAGACTTCTTGCCGGTGCGCTGCTCCACGGCCTTATCCAGCCCCACAAACGCACCACCACACACAAACAAAATATTGCTGGTATCGATTTGAATGCAATCTTGATAAGGGTGCTTTCGACCACCTTGGGGCGGCACGTTAGCCACGGTGCCCTCCAGCATTTTTAACAGGGCCTGCTGTACCCCTTCCCCGGACACATCTCGGGTAATAGAAGGGTTCTCACTTTTGCGGGCCACCTTATCAATTTCGTCAATGTAAATAATTCCTCGCTGGGCTTCATCCACGTCGAAATCCGCCACCTGGAGCAGCCGCAGCAAAATATTCTCCACGTCTTCGCCTACGTAGCCCGCTTCCGTCAGGGTCGTAGCGTCGGCCACCGCAAATGGCACATCCAGCACCTTAGCTAGGGTCTGAGCCAACAGAGTTTTACCGCAGCCAGTGGGGCCAATTAACAGCACATTGGACTTTTGCAGTTCCACCGCATCTTTCTCTGGGGTAGCTGCGCTGTTTTTACCACCACTGCTTTCCCCTTTCTGATCCTGTTCCTGAAGGCATGCCAGTCGCTTGTAGTGGTTATAAACGGCGACGGACAGGACTTTCTTGGCGTCATCTTGACCAATAACGTGGTCGTCTAAATGCTTTTTCAGTTCCCGGGGCTTTAGAACGCGGATAGGAGCTGGCTTTCCGCTTCGGCTTCGGCTGCGATCGCCCGCCTCCGGTCGAGAAACGGGGGAACTGTTCCCCGTAGCGTCGCCCCCAAAAAGCTCTTCGTCTAAGATTTCGTTACACAGGTCAACACATTCATCACAAATGTAAACCCCCGGTCCGGCTATTAACTTGCGGACTTGCTCTTGAGACTTGCCACAAAATGAACACTTTAAATGGGAGTCAAACTTAGACATAGTTGCCTCTTAACGTCTCGCGCAAATGGCTAGAGCCCCGCCAGCGCCGCCCCACAACACATGTCTTCAGTAAAGATCGCATCAGGGAAAACAAGCGCTTATTTAGAAATTGCTGTCTGCAAATTTGCTTGAGTCCATACGATGCCATTATGCCTCAATTACACCGAGACGCGGGGCGCTGCCTAAATATATTGTTTAGTTTGTAAAGTAGGTTTATTGATGCCACAAATCCTATTTTCAAGCGCCCTAAATCGGCACTAACCCACCCAGAAAAAAGGCGCAGCATTAAAGTGATGCCACGCCTTTGCGAGAGTAACTGGGTCAATATCGCTGTGCTATCAGCAAGCCCCCAGGGCTCTATTCCTCTTCGCCAGTTTCAGCGGTTTCCGCCGCCACTTCTACCGTTGCCTCCGAAGCGGCTTCCTCACTTTCTTCTTCGGCAGGAGCCAAGCTTCCAGCGGGCACCATTTCAAAGTCATTTTTCTCCACCAGGAAATCAATAACCAAGTTACGGAACATATCTTCGTAAATCACTGACTCAACGCGCGATCGCTTAGGGTTTTGTCCCTTCAGCTCCTGCATCAGTTCTTTAACTTTGACCCGCAGCTCTTTCTCATCAACCTTTAGCTCTTCCTTTTCGCCGATCGCCTGGATTACCAAATCAGACTTCACCTGGAAAATGGCATCGGGGCGCGATCGCTCCTTCATGTTGTCCACCATTTCCTTAGTCATAAACTGGTTAACGTCCAGCCCCTGCTGCTGAAGCTGCATGGCCGCCTGGTTAACCAAATAGGTGGATTCTTGATCAATCAACGTTTCCGGTAGCTCCATCTCGGTGGCTTCCACCAACGCTTTTACCAGCTCACGCTTTTTATTTTCCGCTGTCTTATTTTCCGCTTCCTCAGTGAACTGCTTATCCATGGCTTCCCGCAGAGCATCAATGGTGTCGTAGCTACTGATGGTTTGGATAAACTCGTCCGTCAATTCCGGCAGTTCCCGCTCCTTAATTTCATGGAGGGTAATCTTAAACTTCACATCTCGCCCGGCAAGGTCTTCCATGCCATAGTCTTCCGGGAAGGACACTTCGATTTCCTTGATATCGTCCGGCTCCATACCGACAATGCCAGAGATAAAGCCTGGAATAAACTGATCTTCTTCTAGATCAAGCTGGAAATCTTCCGCGGTCAATCCTGCGGTATCGATTTCGTCGTCCGCGCCCTCTTCTGCGCCTTCCTTGGGAACCAGCTCACCTTGGTAGTCCACGATCGCCACATCCCCTAGCTGGGCGGCCCGATCTTCCACGGGAATCAAAGTAGCCGCCTGCACTTGCTGCTCCTTCAAAAGCTTATCGAGGCGCTCTGGATCGGGCTTTTCTTCCTCCGCCTTAACGCTCAAACCGGTATATTCCGGTAGCTCCACATCGGGAAATACGTCTAGCTTCACCGTGAATGTAAACGCTTCACCGGGAACAAACTTAGAGAACATATCCGCTTCGGAGGTGTCCACCTGGGCTTGACCCGCAGGGCGAATATCTTCTTGCTTTAGGGCTTGCTTAAGCCCCAGTTCCACCACTTCATCCAAAGACGCTGCCTTTAGCGCCTCCGGACCGAGCTGCCGCAGTAGCACTTGCCGGGGCACCTTACCTTGACGGAAGCCGGGGATGCGGGCGGTTTTGGCATACTTTTTAACGGTATCTTCGTAAGCCTTACCGGACAATTCCGCTGGGACTTCAATGGTGAGGCTGACCTGGCTTGCGGGCAGCTTTTCCGTGGTGACTTTCATGATTTACAACTTCAAAGAACAGATGCAGGGCGTCCAACGGTGGGAGTCAACTGCGATAAACCATCGTAACCGAATCCCGTCGGAATTCAGCATGGCTTCTGCAAAGCTGCAAGAGTAAGATGGGAGCGCCTCCATGGTCATCTGTTTTTGCGGACATTTTTTGCTGGTTTGCTCGTCTGTCGATTCGCTAATTTTTCGCTGGTTTTCTGGCCATTTTTTTCTGGCTATTTTATTTATTTATCGTCGATTTGTAGTTGAGTGGGTGGGTCTACTATGTCTGAGTCGCGATCGCCGTCTGAGAAAAATCTCGAAAAAAAGCTCTACGAAGGAAAAGCCAAAATTCTCTACGCCACGGACAATCCGGAGATTTTGCTGACCCGATATAAAGATGATGCAACGGCATTTAATGCACAGAAAAAGGGGACCATTGCTGGGAAAGGGCAAATTAACTGTGCCATCTCTCGTCATCTATTTGAAATGCTGGAGTCGGCAGGGGTGCCCACCCATTTTGTGGACTGTCCGACGCCCATTGAAATGCGGGTAAAGCGACTGACGATTGTGCCCCTGGAAGTGATTGTGCGCAACGTGGCGGCGGGCAGTTTGTGTAAGCAGACGGGCATTGAGCTGGGGACGGTGATTGAACCGGCGATCGTGGAGTTTTGCTATAAGAATGACGATTTTGGGGATCCGCTGCTGAGCGAGGGACGGATTTATGCGCTGGAGCTGGCGACGCCGGACCAGGTGGAAGAGATTGAGCTGATGTCCCGGCGCATTAATGAGCTATTGACGGACTTTTTTAAGCAGTGCCGCATTACGTTGGTGGATTTTAAGCTGGAGTTTGGGGTGACCAGCGACGGCACCATTGTGTTGGGGGATGAGATTAGTCCGGATACCTGCCGCCTATGGGATGACACGGTGGAGGATCCGAAGGCGCGGGTACTGGATAAGGATCGATTTCGCCAGGATTTGGGCAATGTGGAGGGGGCTTATCAGCGGGTGTTGGAGAAGGTGGTGGCGATCGCCTAAAACCAGCACTTATCAAAACCAGCACTTATCAAAATAAAACGCTCTTAGCAAAAGCCTAAAAAATTGACGCTCAAGGGGGCACAACAGTTCGGCAGCGGGCTTTTCAATGGATAAGTTGTACCAAATGGATTAATCGCTTCAAATAAATTAAATATTTGGATGGAGAGAATTTGCCTATACTCCTTTATGACGCGCCTAAACTTTCCCGATTTTGGGAACTGCAAATAATGACCCAAACCAATTCTTCCACCAGCGGATTAACGATTACCCAACTGCTGGTGATTTCCCAAGTGCCTGAAAACACCACATTTCAAGTGCTTTGGACCCTGGCCAGATTCGCCGTCGGGGCGCTGATGATCCATAACGGCTTTGGCAAGCTCGATGATGTGCAGGGTTTTGCCGATAACGTGGTGGCGTTTATGGGGCTGCCTTACCCGGTGTTTCTGACCTACTGCGCGGCGTACGTTGAGATTATTTCGTCCGTGGGCATTATCCTGGGGCTGCAAATTCGCGCCAATGCGATCGCCCTTTTGGGAACCATGGCGGTGGCAATTTTCTTCCATTTGAAAGCCGACGGTTTTGCTGTGGCACCGTTGGAAACCGCAGCGCTGTACGCAACTTTCTATGCGTGCTTTTTGATCGGCGGCTCCGGCAAGTTTGCATTGGATGCGATCGTGGCGGAGAAGCTGGGGCTTGAGTAGTTTTCTAGGGCGTGTCGTCGATTAAGTGCCAGAAGCCTTACACAGTGGGGAGTACACGCCCTTTTAGAACAACAAGATCTAGGGACTGAAACCGTCACGTCAAAGGCTCTGGAGTTCAAATGACGACAGCCCCTAGCTCGCGAAAACAGCATTTGTTTGTACGAAACGCCAAACGCCACAGCAAAGACTCAAGAGCCTACACGAGTTTGCTGTGGCGCTATTTTTTTCAGGGTGTTTTGTTGGCAGAATGATTTTGCGTTCGGTATTTGCCGCTGAGTAAGTTTTGACAATGCTGTGGGGCAAGAAATCTAAGGATCGACTGATTTATCTACTCTGTGTAGGGGTGGCGATCGCCGCCTTATTTGCATCGCCCATGCTGATTGCCAAATCCCAACCGACCGTTACCCCAGCATCGCCATCCCAAGAAATCCGCGGGGTTTGGATAAGCAACGTGGGTAGCGGTGTTCTGTTTGCGCCTTGGGGAATTGACCGCGCCGTCAAGCAACTGAACCAACTTAATTTCAACACCCTCTACCCCGTAGCGTGGAATCGAGGATATACGTTTCACCCCAGCAAAATTGCCCAGCAGGCGGTGGGGCGATCGCAAAATCCCACCCTTAGCCTGACCCACCCCGGTGGAGATATTTTGAGCAAGATGGTGACGCTGGTCCATCGCAACGGAATGCGAGTGGTTCCCTGGTTTGAGTATGGGTTTCTTGCGCCGAAAAACTCTGAATTGGTTAAGCGCCACCCCACCTGGCTGACCTATGCGCAAGGTAGTCGCGAGGCAACTTTAAAGTCTCGATCTCAAAACCCACTGGATGCCCTTCGTAACCAGGTCACGCCCGAAAATCTGTGGCTAAACCCTTTTCATCCCGAGGTGCAGCAATTTCTTCTGGACCTGATTGTTGAAGTGGTGGAACGCTATCCGGTAGACGGCATTCAGCTTGACGATCACTTCGGACTGCCCGTGGAGTTGGGGTACGACTCTTTCACGGTGAATCTGTACCAGCAGGAGCATCAGGGGCAGAGTCCTCCCGATGATGCTCGTGAGCCTGAATGGATGCGATGGCGGGCGGATAAAATCACTCAGTTTATGGGGCGAATTGCCCAGGCGGTGAGAGCTGCCAACCCGAAGGCGATCGTTTCCCTGTCTCCCAATTCGCAAGATTTTGCCTATGGCTCCTATTTACAGGACTGGGCAACTTGGGTGGAGCGGGGTTGGGTAGATGAACTGGTGTTGCAGGTGTACCGCAAGGACCTTGGTCGATTTCAGGCGGAATTATCCCAGCCTGCAGTTCAAACAGCCCGCCGCCGCATTCCAGTGGGCGTTGGTATTTTGACCGGCACCTGGGGAAAGCCTGTGTCTATTGACCAGGTGCAAGATCAGGTTGAGGCAGTACGTGCCCAAGGATTTGATGGCGTATCTTTTTTCTATTGGGAAAGTCTGTGGGGCTATATCGCTCCTGAATCCCCTCGCGATCGCCGCCGAGTTTTCCAAGAACTGTTTACGCCTCCGCCTTCGTAAATGATGCCGATGCTGATAACACGTCAATCTCGAAAATTAGGTGAAATTGGCTGGGGTTTCTGGCTTCAGTGGATTCTGGCGACCCTAATCGGTTTTCTCGTCAGCTTGTATTGGATTGAGGTGGGAGGCACGCCGGATTTGAACGCGGTGGAGGGGGTGATCGGTGGAGGGGCCATCGCGATCGCTCAATGGTGGGTAATTCGGCAGACGTTTCCCAAGGCTTGGTGGTGGATATTGGTTAGCATTGTTGGCTGGGGTGTCTTGGGGCTTAGCCATATTGGGGCGGTGGGCTGGATAGCGCCAAGCACTTCGAGTATTCACCTGAGAATTCTTTACGGCGTTTTAAACGGAGCCAAAGTGGGCCTATTGATGGGAGTGGCACAGTGGTTGATGCTCCGTATCTCTGTTCCCAAGGCGGAACAGTGGATTCTGGCTAGTGTGGCAGGCTGGGCCGCTGGACTATCGCTGGGTTGGAGCATAGGGGAAGTGCTGCACCGGATTACCGGGATTTTCCTTGGGGGGGTGGTGGGCTTGACCTTGGCTTGGGTCGTGACTGCGGCGGTGACAGGAACAACTCTAGTCAAACTAGCGAGGGAGAGCATTCCAGAGGTTGGGTAATTGCTGATTACGGCAAGATTTTGCGGACAGCGATCGCCCGCCCCCCGACCTCAATAAACTCCCCTGCCCATCAAACCCACAACCTCGATAGACAAATTTTCCGTTGGATTGCCCCGGTTGCTGATGCACTTCCAGGCGATCACCCCCGTCTCCCACAGGCGGTGATATTCCTCAATCGTCAGTGGTGGAGCTTGAATAGTCATGAACTTACGATCACGGACTTACTTTGAAGGCTTATTTCTGACGCCTATTTCTCACGTCGATAAAAGGGACGATCGCACACCACTGCCTCAACGGTTTTCTTACGGATTTGTACTGATAATTTTTGCCCCACTTCCGATAATTCGGCAGGGACACGGGCGATCGCGATGGGATAGCCGAGGGTGGGGGACAGGGTGCCACTGGTGACAATGCCGACGGTTTCGCCGTCGTGGAGCACCGGGTAATCGTGGCGGGCAATGTTGCGATCGCTGAGCTGTAGCCCAACCAATCGCAGAGAAATGCCCTTTGATCGCTGAGCTTCTAACGCCTTACGCCCAATAAAATCGCCCTTGCGATCAAGATGCACTAGCCAATCCAAACTCGCTTCAAAGGGCGTCGTGGTTTCGTCCACATCTTGCCCATAAAGCGCCATTGCCGCCTCCAACCGCAGGGTATCCCGAGCCCCCAAACCACAGGGATTGACCCCCGCATCCAACAGAGCCTGCCAAAGCTGAACGCCAGCATCGGAAGTCAGCATCACCTCAAAGCCATCCTCTCCCGTATAGCCCGTGCGAGCAATAAAGGCAGGCTGCCCAGCAATTTCCGTTTCCACAAATCGATAAAACTTCACCTGGCTCAGGTCCGCTGCCGCTAGCTTCTGCAACTGCACTTGCGCCTCTGGACCTTGCACCGCCAGCAGGACGCGATCATCCAAATCCTCGAGGTAGCATCCTTCCATATTCTGTAAAAGCCACGATCGATCCTTGATGGTGGTGGCGGCGTTAACAATGGCGATCGCCCGCTGAGTACCATTCTTTGGCGGCTGCCAATACACAATCAAATCATCAAGAATGCCGCCCGCCTCATTGAGCAGCACCGTATACTTGCCCCGCCCCGGCGTCAAAATGCCCAAATCCGTAGGCACTAACCGTTGAAGCACCCTCATGAGAGAGGAACCGCTTAGGGCAAACTTGCCCATATGGGAAATATCAAAAACGCCACAGCTTGAGCGCACTGCCTCGTGTTCCGCCTTTAGCCCCGCAAAGTGCACCGGCATTTCCCATCCGCCAAATTCGGTCATCTTCGCCCCCGCAGCCACAATTGCGTCGTACAGCGGGGTGCGAAAAAGGGGCGTTTCCATGGGATTTTCCTGAAGGCGACGGGGATCAAGCTACATAAATGCTTACCTTCTATTTTGGCATCTACAGCTGGCTGATAATTTTGTTCATAATCTCCATGCCACTCACCGCCTGCCAGCCAAATAGACCCACAATAATGGTGCTCAAGGCAATATGGCTGTAGCGTGCCCAATCTTTGCCCCGGCGCATGGGGGGAACCAGGCTGGCAGCAACAGCAATTAGGGTGGTCATGGCGATGCCAGCCAGGAGATGATCATCCACAAACAGCTTGCCGTTATTCCAGTAAGTAACCGCCATACCTTCCGTGTTGCCGATGACCATAATTGCCAGCAGGATGGAGCCGTATTTGTAATGGCGATCGCCAAACTTTTTCTTCGCCATTGCTCGCCGGGTTTCCTTATCCACGGACCGCAGTCGTCGCGACTGGATGCCCAAATAGCCCGCGTACAGGGTCATAAAAAACAGCGCCCACATGGCGATCGGGTGGAGAAAATTGGAATAGGTTTTGATGGAGTCGATCACAGAATCGGACAAGGCAAAATCCATAGGAGGCTTCAGTCGTAAACGGGAAACAGAGATAAGCGTTGATGCTTGTAACTAATTATTACGAAGTTCTTTGTTCCTGTGAAGGGGGACTAGGCCAGAGATCAGATCTATTTTCCAGGTCAAAACCATGGACATTGTGCCGCTGAAAAAGTCAGATTTCGCGATCGCCGTTGACTGCCTTGCCACTGCCTTCAACCAAGATCCATTGATTTCCCACGGACTGCCCGATTCCCCTGAGGCGAAGCAAGTTGCCCTGGAAAAAATGAGCCAGGGGGTATTGAACTTTGCCCAGGTATTTGCGCAAACCTACACCACCGCTGGCGGCCCCAAAGGCGTGGCGGTTTGGCAGCCTCCAGAAGAGTCAGATACAAGCTGGGCTCAGCTCTGGAGCTTAGTAGGCTCGGGAATGCTGAAAACTCCGCTTTTCTTCCGTTGGGATCGTATTCCCGACATGCTGTGGTTACTTAGCACTCTGGCAACCTTGCATAAAAAGCTCATGCCCGACCCCCACTGGTACTTGATAATGCTAGGGGTGGCGCCCCAGTATCAGGGGCAAGGAATTGGAGGTGAGTTAATTCAGCCGATTCTCGAGCAGGCAGACCGTGACCAGGTTCCTTGCTATCTGGAAACCACAACGCCAGCAGCGATGCGGTTCTATGAGCGTCGAGGATTCCAGACCATCCATCAGGACTTCTTTGCTGGGCATTCTTATTGGGCAATGAAGCGATCGCCCCAGGACGATTAGGACGTGTCATTAATTGAACACCAGAGGCCTTACGCCGTGGGGGGTACACGCCCTTTTAAAGCAAACAGTGCTCAGGGCCCTCACAGTTAAAACGCCAGTTCGATGGCACCTCTTAGCAATCGAGGGGACTTAGAAATACTGAAGTTGCTGAAAATTCGTAGAAACCTTGGGGCTTGTGAAGGTGCCCTCAACCTTGAAGAATATAGCTAGGCTTGGCGGCAGATGCTTGGCGATAGAATTGAGACCCATCAGTAACCAGAAAACCAGAAAAATTGATACGAGGCTAAGGGGCTAATAACCATATGGACTTGATGCGATCGCTACCGTTGGGCTTGTATTTGGAACAGCCGGTAACGGTCCTCCACCGCCTAGATGCTCGGGTCAAACTGGGATGGCTGCTGGCATTTCTAATTGTGCCTATTTTGGCCAACGCCCCATTTCGGCTGGCAATGGCAGCACTATTAGTGGTGATTACCTTGGTTATCCAAATTCCACTGCGGGTGTGGAAAAACCAAATGGGATGGTTACTATCGGTCACCTTTTTTGTACTTCTGATTACCGCCTTTGCCCCCGACGGCTATGCCACCAGCTACGATCCCCCCCAGCCCCGCGATGGATTAGCCTTAACGACACCCCAGCCGGAAATCACGAAGGAAAATTTAAGCATCCCTAAACCAGGACTTTTGGACTGGCTGCCCAACTCTACACAGCAAAATAATTCAGAGAAAGCATCAGAGATTCCCACCATAAAGTCGCCAGAAACTGAATACAAATACATCCTTTTCCAGCGAGGTCCCTTGAGGATTTCCCGGAGATCGCTCAGTTTAGGACTGCGATTAAGCGCCTTGATTTTTATTTTGATTTACAGTACAACGCTGTATTTATTGGTCACTGCACCTGAAGAAATCACGGCGGCGATCGACAGTTTAATGGGTCCCCTACGGCGCTTTAACTTACCCGTCACCGAGATTGCGTTGACCTTAACCCTGTCCTTACGTTTTATTCCGTTGGTATTAGAAGAAGTGCAAAACTTGGTGCGATCGGTGCGCACCCGAGCCATTAACTGGAAAAAAATAGGATTACGAGGAACGGTATTTATTTGGGTAACATTGGCGGAGCGGCTGCTGGAAAATCTGCTGATGCGGGCAGACCAAATGTCCACGGCAATGAAAGCCCGAGGTTTCCATTCTTCCCAGGAATATCAAATGTTGCTTTATGCACCCAAACTTCGCAGCCTTGACTGGCTAGCGCTTCTAAGTTTAGGCATACTTGTGGTTATTCGGTTAGTTTGGGGCTGGCAAAACCTTTAATCACTTCACTGGCTAGCAGTAATTTCCAGCCTTAGCCCGCCATCAAATGCTTAACCCCTAAGTAAGCGGCTCGCGTCAAACTTTGGACTCTCAACCTGTTGTCAATCAAAGGATCTCATGACCTCGAAAAGTGCTTCAACAGGGTCGGGAGTATCTGCTTCAAAATCGCTCCCAAAAGCCATTTTTTTAAACGTAAAAGAGCGGTTCCCCTACATAGTAAGAAGGATGTTTCTTGCAGAATATTCTTTGTTACGGTTTCCCTGGACAAGCACTTGCGAATCTACAGCTTTAGAAGAGATGCGCAAACTATCTTTAGCGCAGGGAAGAAAATACCAGGCAAGAAGTGATGTTTTTCTCTCGATATTCTGGCCCGTTCAGTCTCTCATCACATCAACCATATCTCTTTGGAAAAAGGGTCCCGCCACAAAGAAAGTACACGGAATATCCCTAGGCAAACAACTGAAACAAAGCTTTCTCGTTGCGCTTCGCCATAATATTCCTGCCGAATTCTATTACGAGCTGCGAATTTGGCAGCACTATAAAAATGCTCATTTATACGTCCATCTGTATGAGCATGCTTTCCTTTGTCGATGGCTTAATCAGGGAAAAAATATCAAAACCATTGACGATAAGCTGATTTTTTTTGAGGCTTGCGTTGATAGAAACGTTGCCACTGTGCCGGTTATTGCCTGCATCAATCCTGAAGATTCTTCTAACTCATCAATTCGTTGGTATCAGGATCCAGTCCTGCCCGCGAAGGATCTTTACTTCAAGCCCACTGACGGTAAATGTGGTCAAGGTATACAGCGCTGGAAATACGATTTAAAGGTTCAAAAATGGTGCCGGGGCTCATTGCGTCTCGATCAAACAGAGCTGATTACTTATCAAACAGAGCGATCTTTAGAGCGATCGCAATCCTCTCCAATCGTGGTCCAATGTGGGCAAAGAAATCACCCAGATTGGACAAAATTCTCTGCAGGAGCACTCTGTTCCCTTCGTATTGTTACCTATTACTTGAACGACTCCCCCGATCCTCAGGTACTGATGACTGCTTTTCGAATGCCCGTAGGGGATAAACCAGTGGATAACTTCCACGCTGGCGGAATTGCGGCTGGCGTTAGCGAGGATGGAGTGCTCAGCACCGCAAGAATGCTGGATGTGGGTGGAGGAATCTATACCCATCATCCCAGCACGGGGACAGGGATCGAGGGCTGCACTTTACCCCATTACAAGGACTTAGTGACTTTGGCTTTGTCAGCCCACAGGGTATTCCGAGAGTTTAAAGCCGTGGGATGGGATCTTGTGCTGGTGGAATCTGGTCCATCCATTTTGGAAGGAAATTTAGGTTGGTGCACTTCCATTATTCAAATGACCAACGAAATACCGTTGGGGTTGACGGATTATCCACGTATTTTTGTGGAGAATTTGAAATAAGCGCCTGTAAACGTCACGTAAAAGCCACAGGAAACACAGGCGAGAAACCATCAGCACCGCAAAAACCAACCACGCAAACAATAAAATGGACCGATCCTAAGACCGATCCACTTATCAACCAGACTGCGAAAAAATCGACTTTATTGGGCGATCAATTGATAATTAGCCCCATAGAATCGAGTTACATTGCTTCAGCAACTGTCGGAGAAACACCGCCCACAGACTCAGATAATGTTTCTTCGTCAGCCGCTGTAAATTCAATATGATTTAACAGCGTTGTAACGAAGGTAAACAGGAGAAAAGGCAGGGATAATACCAAGATCAAACCCACCACCGCTAGAGCATAAACCGGTTGGTTTGCACCCATTAAGGCGATCGCCGAAGCAAGGGACAGAAAGATAACAATCAACCACACCATGATCTGAGGATAGATATCACCAAAGGTTAAGGTGCAACGAACTTTGTAGCGTTGAAGTTGTTCCATGGTGCCAATTCCTTAGATTTGCGGGTGAAGCGGGTTGTCATCTCCCTGTGTTTTCTACCGTAAGCGCTTCCTTAGAAAACGGGAAGTAAAGCCACCCTATCTCAATATTTCCATGGCAAAGTTGATATCCCTTAACCAGGTCCGTCACTATCGCCTTTATCGAAGTATCAAAAGGTTGATTTTTGACCTTAAAAGTGTCAGGGTTTACGCTCGAAACTGTTGGGCGTAGTAAGCGGCATAGCGTCCTTTTGCGGATAACAGTTCGTCGTGGGTGCCCGATTCAATAATGCGCCCCTGTTCCATTACCAAAATGCGGTGGGCTTCCCGCACCGTGGACAGGCGATGGGCGATCGCAAACACCGTTCTCCCCGCCGTCAGCCGCTGCAATGCCTCCTGCACCAGGGCCTCTGACTCCGAGTCTAGGGCGGAGGTGGCTTCGTCCAGAATCAAAATTTTAGGGTTAAGCAATACGGCCCGGGCGATCGCAATGCGCTGGCGCTGACCGCCGGACAGGTTAACGCCCCGCTCCCCCACCCAGGTGTGGTAGCCCTGGGAAAATTGGCGAATAAAGTCGTGGGCGTTGGCGATTTTGGCCGCCCTTTCCACGGCGCCATAGTCAATGGTTTCCTGACCAAAAGCAATATTTTGGGCGATCGTGCCGGAAAATAGCACCGTGTCCTGGGGCACCAAGCCAATTTGCTGGCGCAGGCTTTGGGCGGTGACAGTTTTGATGTCGATGTCGTCGATTAGGATGCGTCCTTGCTGGGGATCGTAGAAGCGAGTTAGGAGGTTGATCAGGGTGGTTTTTCCAGCGCCCGAGGCTCCCACTAGGGCGATCGCCTCCCCTGGTTTTGCCGCAAAGCTTAGGTTCTCTAACACCGTGGGATTGGGACCGCTGCCGTTGGGGTAGGCGAAGGTGACCTGGTCGTAGGTGACGGTGCCGGTGATGGGGGGCAGCGGAGTGGCATTGGCGACATCGCGCACTAGCACTGGCTCCCGCAGTAGGGAAAAGAGGCGATCGATGGACGCCTGGCTTTCTTTAAATTCGTTGTAGTTGCTGGTGGTGATGCTGATGGGGTCAATCAGCAGGGCCACCGCCGCCACGTAGCTGATAAACCCAGCCCCGGTGAGCTGTCCCTGAGAAATTTGCCAGCCACCGAGCCAAAACAGCAGCAGCACGCTCATGGCCTGCAAGAAACCCACCACCACAAACTGCATGGCTTTAGCCCGCTCAGCGCGATACTTTGCCAAACGGCTGGCGTCCGCTTCTTCGGTGAACCGGCGCATTTCGTAAGACTCTGCCGCAAAGGCGCGCACCAGGCGCATTCCGCCGATCACCTCCGTCACCATCGCCGCCAGATTGGAGACTCGCCCCTGACTGCTGCGGGCAAAATCCAGCAGGCGCTCCCCAAACCAGCCAATTAAAATTGCCATCAGCGGCGCAATAATTAGCGATGCCAACGTTAGCTGCCAGTTCAGCACAATCATGTAGGTCAATACGACAATAAGCTGGAGCACGCAGGGCACAAACTGGTGAAATAGCTTATTGATGGCGTCCCCCACCCGGTCCACATCGCCGGTGAGTCGATAGGCAATATCTCCTGCCTTTGCCGCTTCGAAATAGTCAAGGCTGAGTTTTTGCAGGTGGTCGTACACAGAAACGCGCAGGTCTCGGGCGATCGCCAATGCCGCCTTCGCCATCAAAGAATCTTGCCCAAACTGGAAAAATCCCCGAATCACAAAAATAACTGCGCCGACGCCTGCCAAGTTGGCGATCGTCCCCAAATCCCCCGCCCCAATGGGATCCGCTAACTGTCCCGGCAGCCACGCCAGGGCAGGCCAAAACGCTGTAAATCCCACGGTGCATGCCAGCGCCTGGAGAATCGTTAGCCGCTGCTTTCTCAGGAACGGGGCGAGGTATTGATAGCGCGATCGCCAGGACATAGACGCCGCAGAGGGGTCGCCAGAAAAATCAGAATTAGACGCAGCCGGAGACACAGACGCCATGAGGCACGAGAACGTTAACAACCCCATCCATAAGACCACATCTGGTGACGGTCCACGGCAAATCAGACATTTTAAAGGTGCAAAACTGCCCAACAGGACTAACGCAAAGCCTCCTTTACCAAGGGAGTTTGGGGGATCCCACCCCCTTTAACCCGTCATCCCCACTTCAAACAAAACACTCAATGGGAAAGATCCCCCCTTAGTCCCCTTGGTCAGGGAGGAAGCCGACGCAAGGTTTGTTTTTGGACTCAAACAGCTGTCTTACGTAAGTTCTGCCCGACTTATACAACCGGGCTTACCAGGGGTTGCCAATCATAGAAAAGGCAGACCAGTAGTAAGGATGGGATAAGGATTCTCGTCCGTTAGCCTGGAGAATCTGGGGCAGTACGATGATGCCGCCACGGGTACCGCGAGTGATGCGGTTTCCATCCACCGCCACTTCCCCCCGAATCATGGCGAGCTGGGTTTCCCGCAGGGCGTCCACTCGCGTCGGTGTTTGCTTGAGCTGGCGATAAAACTCTCCCATTAGCGCCAAGGTGCCACGATCGCTCACCACCCACAAACTTGCCAAGGCAGAGCGCACCCCCGAATTTACCGCCAGTCCCGCAAAGCCCATTTCCGCCTCCGAATCACCCACCGCCGTTTGGCACGCGCTCAGCACCAATAACTCCACCATGGGATCGGTCCAATTTAAAGACACCAGCTTATCCAACGTCAGTTGCTCGGACCATAGCTGAATATAAGACTGATCAGACTTACCGGTGCGGAATTCAGCATGGGTAGCCAGGTGGATAATGCCAAACTCACCGCTTCGATGTTCCTCTTCCAAGGCTTTTAAGGTGAACCGGCTATTAAGGAAACTCGCTCCTTTCCACGGTTCTGTCTCCTCTGCGCTGGGGCCCGTGTCTCCCAGCCCCAAAATCGTTTCTAGCTCAACAGGCACCCCCGGCAGCGGCACCTGAGCTTGAAATTCTGACGCACCCATAGCCAAAACCTGCTCGTTTTTTAGGGAACGGTGGCGCGCTTCAAACAGGCTAAATCCAGGAATTTGAGCAACGGCGTATTTTTCCACTAGAAACTGCTCGCCGTCGTGCAAAGCAGCGAAGGGCACTGCCCGCAGCCCTTCCCCCATGCAGAAAATAACCACATCAACATCAGCGTCTTCCAAGGCTTGGGTGACGGGGGCCATTATCCATTGGTAAAGCTGCTGAGCAGAGGTTAGATAGCGATCGCTCCCCACCTTACGCTCTAGGGGGTTGGTGAGGGACTGTCGAAATTGCTGCACCACCTGGGCGATCGCCTCAGTATTGGCTGCCGGTACCATGTCGATGACCACTTCTCCCTCTTCGGTCACCAGCCGTAATTCCAAGCCATAGGATTCCGGCATAGCGTAGAGAACCGCAGATTTACGACCCGTTTGCACCCGAGCTCGCCGCAGCGTTGCCGCAATGGAGCCGGGGGTGTGAACCGTGGCCTCTAAATCTCGATCAAAATGCTCCTCATACTGCCCCTCCCAAACGCTTTCTAAGCGCTCCACCGTCACTTTGGGATCAGGTGTAGTGCGGGTTTCGGGGGACTGGGCGATCGCCCCAGCGCTGAACAATATCCCCTGCCCAACAGCCGCTAGCGTAATCCCCAGCGATCGCCAGCCCGTAAGTTTCCTGCGGGTCAGGGCAATCGATTTTCCCTTGGCAGTGTCAGCATTCATGGGCTTAATGGAGCCAGCACAATGTAAGTTGAAATTTAGAATAGTCATGGGGCGAGTCGCCTTGTTACGGTTCCCTAACTCACTGTTCCAGTGTGCCCCTTTTATTCAGGAACTGCCCATTAGGTTTGACCCATCAGGCTCCAACGGTGAAACTATGGTTAGGGGTAAAAGTTTGGGAATAAAAGCGTTAGATGCCTGGCGTTACGGATTGTTCAGGTTATTCCTTGAACTGGTTTTTGTTTTGGCTAATTTTTGTTTTGGCTTACTTTTGTTTTGGCTCGTTGTTCTCTTAACTCACTGATTGCGTCCCGAATTTTTCTGCCCTGACATCTCCCGACCGATACTTCCCTGACTGATTTTTTATGGCTCAGGTTTCCCTAACGAGACTGGTTGAAATTGCCTGTGGGGGCGGCTTGGTGAGTTTTCCCACCGATACGGTGCCAGCCCTGGCAATCAAGCCAGACAACAGCGCCGAAATTTTCAAGGCAAAAGGTCGCAGTCCCACAAAGCCTTTGATCCTAATGGCGGCAAACGTGGACTCCCTACTGCCCTACGTCAAAGGGTCAGCGGGTGATCGCCAACGTTGGACAGAAACGGCGGAGAAATATTGGCCTGGTGCATTAACCCTGGTGTTGCCGTCCAGTGATCTCGTTCCCCTGGACGTGCACCGCCTAAATCCCACCACCGTTGGCGTGCGCATTCCCAACCACCCCATTGCCCAAGAAATCCTTCGGGAAACGGGGGTCCTAGCCACCACCAGCGCCAATTTATCAGGCAAGCCTCCTTTACGCCTCCTTCGGAGAATTGCCAACACGTTTCCCGAGGTGGCAGCGCTGGAAACGGAGGCGATCGCCCCCTATGTGGAGTCTCTGGGAGACGCCGCAGAAATGGGATCGGGACAGCCCTCTACGGTGGCCCAGTGGACTGATCAAGGGTGGTCAGTTTTTCGCCAGGGTAGTGTGCAATTGGACGATAGCTTTCCTGCCTAGCCCTATTCTTGACCGACTTCTCGCTGCATTATCGATCAAGACTCTGCTCACTAATTTTTCAGCAAACGCTAAAACAAGGTAGGGGAAAAAATAAAGGGGCAACCTTTGGGAGCAATCACTTGGTTTGGAGTAGCGTACTAATTGGAGTTGCCGTTGGGGGGGCGATCGCCTACACAATAGGATTGCGTCAAGGTCGTCGCCAAACTCGCCTCGCCGCCGTTAAATATCCCACCGTTCCCTCAGTCTATTCGTCAGTTAGCTCGTCCAGTGCTTCGCCATCTTTATCAATTGACCAAGGCACTAACGACGATATTAATGATAGATTTCTCGATCCAAAAACACAGTCCGGCGATCAAACTTATTTAAGTCCAATGCAATCGGAAAATAGCGCAGAAAATACTATTGAAGACGAAGGAATTGAGAGAACATCTGACGGTTCTAGCAATGGCGATTTAGATAGTAGCGACTTAGAAGCATGGCGGCTGGCTTATTATCGGTCGGTGCAGGCAGAACAGTTTAAAAGTGGTTTTCTGGCACGCACGGCCCACGAGTTGCGATCGCCCCTCAGCAGCGCCGTAGGGCTACACCAGCTCGTACTGTCAGACCTGTGCGAAAACCGGGAAGAAGAGCGAGAATTTATTCAGCAAGCCAACGAAGCTATTTTGAAATGGGTGTCCTTGCTGGACCATTTAATTGATGTTTCGAAGGTTACCTACAGCGACGTTGCGGTTAATTTACAAACCATTTCTGCGGATAAAATCTTTACCGAAGTGCAGCGTCTTATTGAGCTTCAGGCGGTTAATCGAAACCTACGATTTAATGTAGTTTCTCCTGAAGAAACCTGCTTAGGTATTGGCGATCCAAAGCGCCTTTCTCAGGCATTGGTAGACTTAATCGAAGCCTTAATTACTTTGTTTACGGAACAGGGGCAGGGGGGAATGCTGCGCCTGTCGGCTCGCCAGTCGAAAAGTACCCTTATGATTTATTTAGACAGCTCCTGTTCCTACGAGCTATGGCGGGAACCGGTGCAGTTGCTGGAGGAGGCTGATCCCCTTGCCGCCGTAACCACCCCCGACTTAGACCGCGAGAACTTGTTGGCAGCGATCGCCCCGCCCCCGTTCACCTCCCCCACCTTCGCCCTGCGCCTTGCCCAACTTTTGGTCAACTCCATGGGCGGTCTCCTTACGGTGCAAAACCTGGAGGGACAAGGCGACACAGGTGCCTTAATCAGCCGCTTTGAAATCGCCCTACCCACCAATCTCCCTTAAGCAACTCTAATATCCTTACTGGTGTCGCTAGCCCGATATGCCCCTTCCCCGTCTACTGGTAATTCTCATCGGCCTATGCGTCATTTTGGGATTTGTGCTGTGGCTGGTGAACGCCATTCAGCAGCTGTATTGGCAGGTGACCTGGACCGCGCCGTTTTTGGGGAACCTGGTGCTGCTGCTGGTGATTGCCCTGTTGGGGGCGCTGCTATTTGCGTTTGTGTACTACTTCAACCTGTTTGGGGTGGCGAAAAAGGGAAATAACCGTCGCCGTCCGGTGCAGGTGTCCCAGGTAAAGGCAGAGGCGGCGGAGGAAACGTTGCGGGCGGTGCGTAAACAGGTGTCCCAAATTCAGGGGGATGTGGCGCGGCAGGCGCTGTTGGAAAAGTCCCGGGAAATTGCGGAAAATCTGGCCCGGGGGGAGTTGCTGGTGGTGGTGTTTGGCACTGGGTCGGCGGGAAAAACGTCGTTGATTAATGCCTTGATGGGGCGAGTGGTGGGAGAAGTGGGGGCTCCCATGGGCACCACGGAGGAGGGGGCTACCTACACACTGCGGCTGCGGGGGCTTCAGCGGGATATTTTGATTACCGATACGCCGGGGATTTTGGAGGCGGGAGTTGCCGGCGGCAAGCGGGAGCGGATGGCGCGGCGGATGGCGACGGAGGCGGATTTGTTGCTGTTTGTGGTGGATGATGATTTGCGCCAGTCGGAGTATGACCCGCTGCGGATGTTGGTGGGGGTAGGTAAGCGGTCGCTGGTGATTTTCAACAAGGCGGATCGCTATCCCGACGCGGACCGGGAGGCAATTTTGGGACGGCTGCGGCAGCGGTTGCAGGGGCTGGTGGAGGTGAGCGACGTGGTGCCCGTGTCAGCGAATCCTCCGGCGGTGCAGCTTGCCGACGGGGATTGGATTTATCCGGAGCCGGACGTGATGCCGTTGATTCAGCGCATGGCGGCGGTGTTGCGGTCCGAGGGGGAGGATTTGATTGCGGACAATATGCTGCTTCAGGCGCAGCGGCTGGGGGAAAAGGCGCGGAAACTGATCGATTCCCAGCGACGACGACAGGCGGATAAGGTGGTGGAGCGCTACCAGTGGATTGGGGCGGGGGCGATCGCCGTTACGCCGCTGCCGGTGGTGGACCTGTTAGCAACGGCGGCGGTAAATGCCCAGATGATTGTGGAGTTGGGCAAGATTTATGGCTGCGATTTAAGTGGCGATCGCGCCCAAGAATTGGCGTTGTCCTTAGCGAAAACTTTGACCAGCCTTGGCATTGTGAAAGGGGCGATCGGCATCCTCACCACGGCGCTGCAATTTAATTTGGCGACGGCGGTTATTGGTAAGGGAATTCAAGGGGTGGCGGCGGCGTATCTAACTAGAATTGCGGGAAAAAGTTTTACGGAATATTTTCGTAACGATCAAGATTGGGGCGACGGCGGCATTACGGAAGTGGTGCAAAAACAGTTTCAGCTTAATAAGCGGGACCAGTTTATTAAACTGTTTGTCAAAGAGGCGATCGCCAAAGTAGTAAAACCTTTGGGACTGGAAAAACCCCTATCAGAATTGTCGCCAAAGGAAGGGCGAGAAATGGAAATGCAAGAGCCTTTTTTAGGGGAGAACAACCCATCGCCACCCCAGGGGAGATCGCAAGATTATGACCCGCCGCCCCCCTAGTCCCCCTTGCTATATTGGCTTCAAGCCCTCTTAAACACTGCATTTGCTGGACAAATTCCGCCATGGCCCCTTCAACGCCGCCGCCCCAATCGCCTCAGCAGCCTGATAACGCCCCCAAGCCCGCCCCCGGTCAAGCCCCCAGCAAAACCATCCTGGGGCGGCTGTCTCAAATGGCGCAGAAAGTGTCGCGGGTGCATTTTTCCCAGCTTCGCCTCAACCCCGACGCCAAGCCGCCTAAGCTGATGGTGCATGACCCAACGGCTCGGCAGCGCAAGGAATACGCCCTTCTGGGGGAGTATTACCTGGTGGGGCGATCGTCCGACATGGATATTACCGTTGCCAACCCCATTGTGAGTACGGAGCACCTGTCCTTGCGCAAGGTGCCCGGCTGGTTTCGCCCGGTGTTTGTGCTGCAAGATCGCAAGTCCACCAACGGCATTTTTATTGGCAAAAAGCGCATTAATGGCGCGGTGCTGGGGCATGGGGACACGGTGACCCTGGGACCGTCCGATTTGGCGGAGGCGGTGCAGGTGGAATATGTGGATCCGCCGCCAATGTGGCTGAAGGTGTTGCGCTATGGGGCGTATGGCATTGGAGGGGCGATCGCCCTAGCAACGGCAATTATCCTGTGGGAATGGCAAAGCATCCAGGTAATTCCCTTGCCTCAGGGGGTGCGGGGACCGGTGGTGATTACAGCGGGGGATGGCAGAACGCCCGTGCAGCCGCCGCTAACCACAACTCATCGGGAATTGAAAAGCGTTGGCGAATATGGAAAGTACCTGCCCAAGGCATTAATTGCGTCAGAAGATGCCCGATTTAATTGGCATTTTGGGGTGGATCCCATTGGCGTTCTAAGGGCAGCGGTGGTGAATATTCAAGCGGGGGATGTGCAGCAGGGAGCCAGCACCATTACCCAACAGGTTGCCCGGTCTATTTATCCCGAATATGTAGGGCGAGAAAACTCCGCCGAACGTAAATTACGGGAGGCAATGGTTGCCTTAAAATTAGAAACTTATTACGGCAAAGATAAGATTTTATTGACCTATTTAAATCAGGTTTTTCTGGGGAATGGTCTTTATGGATTTGAAGACGCAGCCCAGTTTTACTTTGGCAAATCCGCCGGACAATTGGACCTATCAGAAGCGGCAACATTGGTGGGAATTTTGCCTGCGCCTAACCGTTGGAATCCTGTGGTCAACTATGAGAAAGCTCTGGAGCGCCGCAATCTGGTTATTCAGCGGATGATTTCGGAAGGGTATATCAGCTTGGAAGAGGCGAATCGGGCGAGGCGATCGCGAGTGCGGGTCAGCCCCAAGGCGGAAGAAACCTTACGCAGCAATGTGGCTCCCTATTTTTATAGCTATGTGTTCCAAGAATTGGAGGAATTATTAGGACCGTCGTTGGCGCGGGAGGGCAACTTTGCCATCGAAACGTCGCTGAATTTAAACCTACAAAAAGCCTCTGATCGATCGCTGCGGGAAAGCATCGCCGGGGATGGGGCTCGCTTCGGTTTTTCCCAGGGGGCGGTGGTCACTTTGGACGGCAATACCGGGGCAATCGTTGCCATGTCCGGGGGCAAAGATTTTAAGGAAAGCCAGTTTAATCGGGCGGTGCAAGCCCAGCGGCAGCCGGGATCTACGTTTAAAACGTTTGCATATTTGGCAGCGTTAAATCAGGGAATTCCTGCGGGACGTAGTTTTAGCTGTGCGCCGGTGACGTGGATGGGGCAGCGGTATCGGGGATGTCGCGGTGGCGGCGGTTCCTTGACGATGGTGCCAGGGGTGGCGCGGTCAGAAAATCCCATTGCGTTGCGGGTGGCGGAAGCGGCGGGTATTGATGCGGTAATTGACCAGGCGAAGACCATGGGCATTAAATCGGAGCTGCGGCGATCGCCCGGATTAATATTAGGAGAAAGCGAAATCAACCTATTAGAACTAACCGGTGCTTATGGCATTTTAGCCAACGATGGAAAGTTTAATAAGCCCCACGCAATTAATCGAATTGTGGACACCAGCGACTGCGAAAACTTCAATGATTTTTCCACCTGCCGCGTAATTTATGACTACAATCTGGATGAATCAAGGCGAAATGAACAGGTCGTTGACGCGGGCGTGGCTCAGCAAATGACCGATTTATTGCGAGGAACGGTGGCGGGGGGAACCGGACAGTCCGCGTCCATTGTTCCCGACGCGGTGGGTAAAACGGGCACCACGGATCGCAATGTGGATTTGTTGTTTGTTGGCTATATTCGCGGCACCAAATTAACCGCTGGAGTATGGCTAGGCAATGACGACAATAGCCCCACCCGTGGCAGCAGCGCTCAGGCGGCGACCCTTTGGGGTAAGTATCTGCGCCAGGCTCAGTAAGTTTTTGACAGTGGCGATCGCCACCACCACAAAAGCTGGGCATTGTATTCAATCGGTCCAAGGATTGATAATTTCGATGGTGCAGTCTTCAAAATCGCTCACGTTGCGGGTGGCGATCGCTGCCCCCCTCGCTCGACAAATTGCAGCAATTTGGGCATCAAACTGGGAAATAGGACGACCAATTTTGCGGCGATGAGCGGCAATTTCTGAGTAATAGTTAGCGGCTATGCGGTCAAAAGTTAGGATTTGTCCTGCCATTTGAAGGTCCAATACTCGTGATGCTGCTGCCAGCAACCTTTGGCGTCGTTGCCCCTCGGGAAGAATGCGAATGCCGTAGAAAACGGCGTTGCAGAATTAGGAGAGGAAGTCAGGATGGCGGAGTGGTAGTGGAACCTGA
>ERZ1740067.283-NODE-283-length-42137-cov-44.961813_pt1 | contig 42137 bp, 42 predicted proteins | sample MGYA00581736_ERZ1740067 | MGnify/ENA primary metagenome ERZ1740067 (study PRJEB43018, sample SAMN04849236) | marine metagenome | isolation source: floating plastic debris | place: Pacific Ocean | collected 2008-08-27 | study: EMG produced TPA metagenomics... | reverse complement strand
GCAAGACCCGTCAAAAATGGACCCTCCAAACCCCCTGACAAATAAAGGTGCTAAGCCCAATGGCAATTTCACCAATTTCCGGGCAGTCCAGAAACTGAAAACCGCGGTGAATGGTTTTTTCGGAATTTGCTTCAACAGCAATGAATGTGCGCTTGGGTGCTGACGCTATGTAACCGTTCGAGTCCGTCAATACATCCCGACTCCATGATCTCGCCAGAATTCCGTTTAGTGAAGTAAGCCAAAAAACCAACAATAAAAAATATCAGAGAAATGATCTGCAAGGTTTCGTTTGGCAGCGCATTGAGGAACTCAGGAATATCCATTCCGTTTCCCACATTTGATGGTTTAGACATAATGATAGCAGAGCATCATCACAGGTTGCGTCTATTTTCGACCTGGTGGTTTTTTCTCGGTTCCCGGACGATCAGGTCGAAGCGGGTTCGCCACCCTGCCAGTCTTCCCTCCTGCTTGTTTGCAGGTCGCTACTTTTCGGACCATTTCCGCAGATAGGGCGAGATCCGAAAGGATGATCCATACCCGCGGGATCTGGTGCGCAGAACGGGCGTGTTGGCTGATCCTCCGCCGACGCTTTCCCGGAAAACAATGTAGAGGCCGGACGCGATAATGACGCCCGCGCCTACAAAGGTCATCCCATCGACCGTTTCGTCAAAAAGGACATAGCCGAACAACGTGGCCCAGATGATCTGACTGTACTGCATCGGTGCCACGATCGCGGCCTCTGCGTTCTTGTAGGCCGCAATCAGCATCAGCCCTGCAGAAAAGCCCAGCACAGATATCAGCGCCACGGCTCCAAGATCCAGGATTGGCATCGGCTGGTAGTCCGCTGGCATCAGCACGGCCATCAGAACAAAACTTGCCACGATGGGATAAAGGATCAGCACCACACTGCGTTCATCCCGCCCGATCTTACGCACAATCACACTCGCGGTTGCACTGAAACAGGCCGCAGCAAGTGCAGCAAGGTGCCCAAGCTGCAAGTCCGTTGTGCCAGGGCGCAGAACCACGATCACGCCCGACAGACCCACAATGACGGCGATCCAGCGCCGCCAGCCGACCTTTTCATTCAACACGGGGATCGACAGCACCGTGATGATCAGGGGCATTGCAAAGAGGATCGCGTAGGTCTGCGCCAGCGGCAGCGTCGAGAACGCATAGAACGCACACATGGTTGCGATCACTGCGCAGCCGGTGCGCAGCGCCGTCCACCAGGGATGAACCGGACGGAGGTTCTCGCGGGCAGGATCCCGCATCAGCATCATAGTGGTCAGCGGAAACGACATGAGCGTCGAAAAAAAGATGATCTGGAACGGGGTGTATGTGCCCCCCAGAAACTTGATTATCACGTCATGCGTTGCAAAAAGCCCGAATGCTCCCAGAGAAAAGAGTGCCCCTCTCAGCGGGCCGGAGGAAGGCTTTGTCATGGCCGGTGATCCCACGCGTGAACAAGGAATGACGCGCTGTGTCGTCTATCCTGGGTGTGCCGGGGTCATACCAATTGTTCAAGCCGTCTTTTTTGCATGGCAGCTTTGAGCAGGCGAACCCGGCCGTCCGAGCGTTCCCGCGTCTTTTCAAGATCAATGGCTTTTGCGGTCCAGTATCTCGCCCAGGCGTTGAGTCGTCGTTTCGGCCTGCTGCGCAAGCGAGCGGATTTCGGAACTGATCACCGTGAAGCCACGCCCGGCATCTCCGACGCGCGCCGCCTCAATCGAGGCATTGATCGCGATGAAGTTGATCTGGCGGCTGATCTGATCCAAGGCCCCCAACGCCTCTTCTGTCTGTTGGGACAATTTGTCCTGATGCGAATAGACTGCGCCGATGAATGTGGTGCGGCAGATATTCACCACTTCGTTGATCGCCGGCTCGAACCGGTCGCGCATCTTGCCTTCGATCCGCGCAATCTCGTCCGGGGTCCGCTCCCCGTCTTCGATGCATTGCTGCATCTCCGAAGCGATGTCGGCAGCTGCTTTGCACCGGGCCTGATCGTTTTCAGACAATGCGAGGCCAACAGGGTCGAAGTTCTGCGCGATGCCCGTGCGCAACATGGTTTCGGCTTCGTTCAAGGCCGCGGTAACGGGGCCCTTGTCGAAAGATCGGCCCGTGGCCAATGCAAGGATCGCGCCCGACGTGACCCTGAGCGCGGGAAACAGGGCTTCCTGAATGACAACGAGCGGGTCGCTGTAGATGTCAAAATCTTCGGACACGGACCAAATCCAAGCCAGTGGAATGACTTGGGTCTAATCCAGAGGAATGAAGACTGTCTGAACGGCTCAGATGGATTGATCCAGGCCCGCCAGGATAGCATCCCCCATGCCGCTGGTCGAGACCGGCGTGGCGCCCTCTTCGCCCAGCAAATCGGCCGTGCGTAAACCCTGGGCCAAAACCGTCTCGACCGCTTTTTCGACGCGGGTCGCCTCTTCGCCCATGTCGAAGGAATACCGCAATGCCATCGCAAAGCTGAGGACGCAGGCAATCGGGTTGGCCTTGCCCTGGCCTGCAATGTCCGGGGCAGAGCCATGGACCGGCTCATAAAGCGCCTTGGGTCGGCCATTCGTCATCGGTGCGCCCAGCGATGCAGACGGCAACATGCCCAATGACCCGGTCAGCATCGCGGCAAGATCAGACAGAAGATCCCCAAACAGGTTGTCGGTCACTATGACATCAAACTGCTTTGGCCAGCGGGTCAACTGCATGGCGCCTGCATCCGCGTACATGTGGCTCAACTCGATATCGCGGTAATCCTCATCGCGCACCTTCTGCACAACCTCGCGCCAGAGGATGCCGCTTTCCATGACATTGGCCTTCTCCATCGAGCAGACCTTGCCCGTCCGTTTGCGTGCCAGCTCAAAGGCGGAGCGGGCCACCCGGTCGATCTCTGACTCTGTGTAGCGCTGCGTATTGATCCCCACGCGTTCATTGCCTTCCTCGAAGATGCCGCGCGGCTCTCCGAAATAGACACCCGACGTCAGCTCGCGGATGATCATTATATCAAGCCCAGCGACCACGTCCTTTTTCAGGGACGAAAAGTCCGCCAGCGCGTCGAAGCACTGAGCGGGTCGCAGATTGGAAAACAGGTCCATCTCTTTGCGCAGGCGCAGCAATCCGCGCTCTGGTTTCACGCTGAAATCGAGGTCGTCGTATTTCGGCCCGCCCACAGCGCCCAACAGAACCGCGTCAACCTCTTGCGCTTTGGCCATCGTGTCATCATGCAGCGGCGTGCCATGGGCGTCATAGGCACATCCCCCCACCAGATCCTCGCTTACGTCGAAGGTGATCCCGCGCTTGGTGCCCATCCAGTCGATGATCCGTTTGACCTCGGCCATGACCTCGGGGCCGATCCCGTCGCCAGGCAGGATCAAAAGTGACGGGTTCGACATGCGCAATCTCCTTCGGGGCTGTCCACGTGCGGCGTATCCCGGAGGAGGCAGGGGGTCAAGGCAGCCGAAGATCGACCCAGACAACACGATGGCGGCTGGCCTGTTTCACGGTCTCAAGGAAAGGATCGCCCTCATCCGGCCAAAGAACGCCACTGCCTTCAACGATCCAGTCCGAGGATGGCAGGACATAATCCACCCGAAGGATGCCCGCATCCACATCTGTCCAGTCGACACTGTCCGTGCCATGCGCCCCCATAGGCTGGACATCCCGAAGTCGGGGGTCGGCCAGAAGGTTGCGGATCGCCTCTCTTCTTCCATCGCTGTGGGATGGATCGAGGTTGGCGTCACCCGCAAGGACAAACTTGTCGCTGACGCCGGAACCGAAAGATCCATCGAGGTAAAGCTGCCAGAACCGGATCTCATCATGGTTGCGCTTGCCGTTGTGATCCTCCGGCCCGTCGAAAACCGGGGGGGTGGCATGGAATGTCATCAAGTCGATGCGTTGCCCATCGGGCAGGACGATAGGCACAATCCAATGTCCTGTCGTCGACAGCCTTTGGGTCTCAAAGGCGGCTTGACTGGGATAGGGCGCGCCGTCATGGGCTGTCGGTCGCAAAGCACCGGGCAGATCGCGCCATAAGAGACCCGAGAAATCCTGCACCTCTGCCTCAAGTATCTCGAACCGAGACAGAACGGCCATGCCCCCCTGACCGCTGAAGTACCCAAAGCCCTGCGCATCCGCAGGTCCCCCCAGGCGGCCATCCAGATCCAGATCCAAACCCGTAGGCTGCCCTGTATTGGGCTTTCGTGCAAAACTGAAGGGATACCCGGCCCGCTCCGCAAACAGCGCCAGGGCGCGCCGGTTCAGATCATAGTCAAAGCTTTGCAGGGCGACGATGTCGGCGTCCGCTTTGCGCAGAACAGACAAAACCGCGTCGATCTGTGGATCTTCGCCTTTCAGAAGGTCCCGAAACAGCAGCCCAGGGCCTTTGCGCTTCAGCTCAGCATTGAAGGTCGCCACGCGGAACGTACCGTCTGCATTGGCCGAAAGGGTGGGAATCAGCAAAGCAAGCCCGACTGCAATCAGGCGGCTTGCAAGTCTCCATCCTGCGCGTTTGCGTAGGCCCGGCGACGCTGATCTTCGATCATGTCCGCGATCCGATGCATGGCGATCCCTCGCATAATCATACTGGCGGGAAGGAAGGCCCATGCACTCATCGTCCAGATCAGGGTTTGCGGGTTCTCTAGCGTGATCGGTTGGATCAGGTCCGCCGCCGCTTTAACCACCGCCGGGATAAGGAAAGGTAAAAGGAACCCAAGCGCGATATTAATCCTTGCGTCCCGCTGCAAGCGGTACAGCACGTCACCTCCGGATGTCGGGTCAAAGAGGGGCAGGTTGACCCATACGTTGAAGGCTTTGTGCCGTGTCGGCCAACCAAGAATCCGGACGAGGACAAGGAACGCTGTCATCGCAACAAGCGATGTCGCATAGGCAATCCCCGCCGACGTCCGAACCGAATGCACAACTGTGTAGGGCGCATCTTCGGGCAGCATCAGTACCACAAGCCGCACCGGTGAATAAGGGAAGTCAATCGCATTGCCGAGGATGGTGCCCAATGACCCCAACGCCCGCGTCAACAGGGTCGGGTCCGTTTCACCTCGGAAAATCGCTGTCAGCAGGAACACTGTCACGAACAGGGAGACAAAGCGCAGGCGGTTGAAGGGCGGCGCATCGCGAAACTCAACAATGCTCGGGCTGATAGAGTTGTATTCCACAAATGTCAGGAAGGCTGCGAGCAGTGCAATCAGGACAGTGATCTGGGTGCTGTCTCGTTCTACGCCGGGCAGCAGCAATGCGGGTGTGGCGATCACGATGGCCACCAACACTCCGCGCGTCGCAGCACCTGTCACACGAGCTATCAATGTCCCAATCCCCTCAAACCGGCCACTTAGTACGCCGCAGCTATCGCAGTTACTCGATGTTCCGGATTTCGACGTCTGGCTCTTACCCCAATAAGTGCCGCCAGTCACCGGTCTGCTCAAGTCTTTGATGAAGACTGCCCGGGTGTGGCGGCAATTTGTGGGTGGGGTTGGTGCCTTTGTGCATCATTTCTGGGGCGAAAATAAGGCATGCCACAAGATCTAGTATTGTCGATCCTGCCAAACCATATCTTGTGGTCACTGGTTCCAGGCGATTGCCCAATTGTTGCGTAAATCGATCCGATGGATTCTACCTAAACCCAGGGTCTGCTCTGCGCGGCACTACTTTCAAACGAATCGATATTCGTCGATTTTTCCATCGTCAGCCCGATATCATCAAGTCCCTCCAGAAGGCAGTGCTTCTTGAACGGGTCGACCTCGAACGTGATCGCCTCGCCTTCGGATGTCGTGATCGTTTGCGCCTCAAGATCAATTGTCATCCGCGCGTTCGATCCCTTCTCGGCGTCCTTCATCAGGATGTCGACCGTCTCCTGCGGCAGGGCGATCGGCAGGATGCCGTTTTTGAAGCAGTTGTTGAAGAAGATATCCGCAAAACTGGGGGCAATCACGCAGCGGATGCCGAAATCCTTGATCGCCCAGGGTGCATGCTCCCGGCTGGAGCCGCAGCCGAAATTGTCCCCGGCGACCAGGATCTCGGCGCTACGATATTGCGGTTTGTTCAGGACGAAATCCGGGATCTCGGCCCCGTCGTCATCAAAGCGCATCTCGTCGAAGAGGTTCTTGCCCAGACCCGACCGCTTGATGGTTTTCAGAAATTGTTTTGGAATGATCATGTCCGTGTCGACGTTGATCAGGGGCATGGGGGCCGCGACCCCGGTCAATGTGGTGAACTTATCCATGGCTGGTCCTTTCAGGCTCTGGGCGGATCCCATCCGGGACCCTGCGATGTGGCAAGGGGCGTCTTATGCTGGCCGCCCGACCTTACCACGTATCATCTGTTTCATCTTTTGCTGGCGCAGGAACTTTCTCATGCCATTGCCACGCAACCGGTCCAGTCGCATGGAAAGGCGGCGGATGAGGCTCGGCTGGGTGCCTCCTGGTGTGGTGACGACAAAGACCTCACGATAGGCGCCCAGAACCCCGATCCCCTGATCATTCAGCGTGATCATCCGGACCGAGGCGCCGGGGATCCAGGACAGGATCAGGTCCGCCAGATCGCTTCCGTAGTGGAATGTAACGGGTGAACCTTCTGCATCGATCGGATTGCCGTGATACTCCGGCTCGCCGAAAAATGTCACGCCGTTCTCGTCGATCGTCGCCTTGCGTTCGGTCTTCAACTTGCCCGCGATGATCGGCGTCGTGAAGATGATATGCCCGCCCGGGCGCAGCGTCCGGTGCATCTCGGCAAAGCAAAGGTCCGGCCGGTTCACATGCTCCAGCACATCAAGATGACAGTGAATGTCGATGGAATTGTCGTCAAATGTCAGCGCCTCCAGGTTTTCGGACCGATACCCTTTGTGCATCTGTCCCCGCGGGACATCCGCAAAGAAATGCGAGCCGATATACTGCTTTGCCTCGCGCCGCATCCTGGCCGAAATCCCCCGGTCTTCGGGCGAGCATTCGTGCAGCACCATCGACCGCCAATTCGGAATGAAGGTCTTCAGGCAGTAGGCAAAAGCCCGTTCGCGCGGGATCGAATGACACTGAGAACAGAAAAGATAGTCACGATACCAAGGCGTCTCTGCCCGAAACTGCGTTTTGTATTCGCAGATCGGACAGATGCCGTCGAAGGTGTGGGTCACATCAACTCTCGTACATCCGTCAAGCGGCCCGTCACAGCCGCTGCTGCGGCCATCGCTGGCGACATGAGATGCGTCCGGCCACCCCGGCCCTGTCGCCCCTCGAAATTGCGGTTCGAGGTCGCCGCACATCGTTCGCCCGGCTCCAGTTGATCCGGGTTCATCGCCAGGCACATCGAACAGCCGGCAAGGCGCCATTCGAAGCCTGCGTCACGGAAGATGTCGGCAAGGCCCTCTTCCTCAGCCTGCGCGCGCACAAGGCCCGATCCAGGCACGACCATTGCCCGCATCCCGTCCTTGATCTTCTTGCCCCGGAGGATCTCGGCTGCTGCCCGCAAATCCTCGATCCGTCCATTCGTACACGAGCCGATAAACACCGTGTCGATCGCCACATCCTCAAGCGGCGTGCCGGGTGCAAGCCCCATATAGTCGAGTGAGCGTTTGGCTGCATCTGCCTTGCCCCCGCTGAAGTCCTCGGGGGCAGGCACATTGGCCGTGATGGGCAGCACGTCCTCGGGCGATGTGCCCCAAGTGACAACCGGCGCGATATCCTCGCCCTTGATCATCACGACCATGTCCCAGTGGGCATCATCGTCGGAATAAAGCGTCTTCCACCAATCCATGGCCGCTTCCCATTGCGCACCCTTGGGCGCGTGCGGTCGGCCTTTGCAGTATTCATAGGTCTTCTCATCCGGTGCGATCAGGCCCGCCCGCGCACCGCCTTCGATGGCCATGTTGCAGACGGTCATGCGCCCTTCCATGGAAAGATCGCGGATCGCTTCGCCGCAATATTCGATCACGTAGCCCGTGCCGCCTGCCGTTCCGGTCTTGCCGATCACGCTCAGGGTTATGTCCTTTGCGGTCACACCCGGACGCAGCGTGCCCGTGATCTCGACCTTCATGTTCTTCGATTTCTTCTGGATCAGCGTTTGGGTGGCCAGAACATGCTCCACCTCCGACGTTCCGATCCCGTGCGCCAGCGACCCGAACGCCCCATGCGTCGCCGTGTGGCTGTCCCCGCACACGACCGTCATGCCCGGCAGCGTCCAACCCTGTTCGGGTCCCACGATGTGCACGATCCCCTGACGCACATCCGTCACCGGGTAATAGTGAATGCCGAAATCACGCGCATTCTTGTCGAGGGCGGCCACCTGAATGGCGCTGTCCCCCGTCATGTTGGCCGGATCTTCGCGGCCCGCTGTCGTGGGCACGTTGTGATCGGGCACGGCAATTGTCTTGTCGGGTGCGCGCACCGACCGGCCGGCCATGCGCAGCCCTTCGAAGGCTTGCGGGCTCGTGACCTCGTGAACAAGGTGGCGGTCGATGTAAAGCAGGCAGGTGCCATCGTCGGCCTCGTGCGCGACATGGGCATCCCAGATCTTGTCATAAAGCGTTTTCGGCGACATGTGAGGTTCCTTATTGACGTGAATGCAGTGGTTCGGCAGGCCTTTTTGGCGCTGCCGGTTAAGGCATCGTCAGAAGTCGGGCGAACCGAACCGGAAGCCGTGCGCGATCCGCTATGTCGAATAGAAGCACCATCGCATTCGCCTACCCTGCAAAGCTGTTTTGGGCAAGACCCTCCGGGCAGTTCCGATTACGTTCCCTTAAGCAGTTTGACCTAGTCAAACGTTCATGAACCAGATCACGCCGTTCTTCGAGACTGATTTTCCAGCGGCCATGCGACCTGGCGCGCCGCGCGATGCGGCGTTTTCGGCGATGTCCTCGATTGGACTGCAATTGCGGGTCCAGTCGATGCGGGTTTGCATGCTCGGTTTCACGGCCGCCCTGTCCAATGATCACGATCACGTGCTTTCGATCATCGCAGGCGCCGAACGCGCGGCGGTGACATACCGGCTTTACGTCGAACTCCTGAAAGATGACGGGCGGACCGATCAGTTGAACGAGGAAGCCGTCCTCTGGATGCGCGCAGTCAATCCAAAGCGGCACGATGCCATCAAGGTCTTCACCCAGATGGACCGCATTCAGATGGATATGATTGCAAAGATCAAAAGCGCCGATGACTGCCTGGTCGAGGCCGACATAAAGGGTCTTTTGCGGTATGGCTACGATCACTTCAGCCCTGCCGCCTTTGCGATCGACGAGACCGTCCGCCGTGCGCATGACGCCCTGTTGATGAAAGAGGCCGAAGCGGCCCGGGAAGCCCGGCTCAAGGCGGAAGAGGCGATGACCCGCGTGGCCGATATCAGCAAGATGATCCGACTGATCGCTTTCAACGCCTCGGTCGAGGCCAACCGCGCGGGCGAGGCGGGCGCCGGTTTTGGCGTGATTGCTCAGGAAATTCGCCGCCTCTCCGAAGAAACCGCCGAAGCCAGTGGTGATATCCAGAGCAGTCTCGACGGGATCATGAATATCGTCGAAATCCGCTAGGTCAAAAGGCCTAAGGCTTTGATCACGCTTTTTTCTTTTTCTTGCCGGGTTGCCCCGGATCGTGCGACGCTTGATCTGTCCGCACGAGCAGAGAAGCAAGATGGCCAACCACACGCAGGGACCGGATAGCAGCGCAGGCATGCCCGATGCGCCGGTACCGGACGCGGCCCCGCCAACCGATCCGCCTGCTGCCGCGACACCCAGCACCGAACTGCCCGCCGCCAGTGTCGAAGACTTGCTGGAAGTCGGGCAATCCCTGCTGGTCGAAGCCGAGCAATTCCTGTTCTACCTGCTGCGTCCCTGGGTGGCCTATCAGATCGGTATCGCCTTGGGGGTGTTCGTGGTTGCCCTTCTGGCCCGTCGGGTGTTCGGGCCAAGGATCCGCGAATGGATGGGCACCCGCGAGGGCTGGCCAAAGTGGCGCATGCGCATCCTGGTGGTCATTCACCAACGGCTGAGGGCGATCTTCTTTGTCGTTCTGATCTGGATCGTCGTCCTCGTGATGCGAGAGGTCACCTGGCCCTCCCGATCCTACGTCGTCTCCATCATCGCCACGATGGCCACAGCATGGCTGCTTGTCGCGTTCGCGACCCGCCTCATCCGCTCACTGCTGCTGCGCCGGCTGGTGCGCTATGGCGCGTGGATCTACGTCACGCTCTACATTCTCGGCTTTCTTGAAGAAGCCGAAAGTGCGCTGGATTCTGCGGCCATCAACCTCGGCGATTTCCGCATTTCTCTCCTGACCGTCATTCAGGGCGTCGTCGTCATCGGCTGTCTTTTCGCGCTGGCACGCTTCATAACCGTGGCAACATCCTCGCGCGTGCAAGCGAACGAGGACATCTCGCCCTCCATGCGGGTCTTGATCGTCAAGGTGATCCAGGTCCTGTTCTACGCGCTCGCCTTCTTCATCGGTGTCCGCGCTGTCGGCATTGATCTGACCGGGCTTGCGGTGCTGTCCGGTGCCATCGGTGTCGGTCTCGGCTTTGGTCTGCAAAAGGTCGTCTCAAACCTTGTCTCCGGTGTCATCATCCTGCTCGACAAATCCATCAAGCCTGGGGACGTCATCAGCCTTGGCGAAACCTTCGGCTGGATCCAGACGCTTGGCGCCCGCTATGCCTCGGTCGTGACACGGGATGGCAAGGAATATCTGATCCCGAACGAAGACCTGATCACCGGACAGGTGGTGAACTGGTCCCACAGCAATCGTTTCGTGCGCCTCGATATCTTCTTCGGCACATCATACAATTGCGACCCGCACGAGGTTCGCAAATTGTCCGTCGATGCGGCACGAAGTGTGAACAGGGTCCTCAACCACCGCGCCCCGGTCTGTCACATCGTGGGTTTTGGCGACAGCAGCGTCGACTACATCTTGCGCTTCTGGATCGATGACCCCACGGGAGGCCTGACCAACATCCGCGGGGCAGTCTATCTGGCCCTCTGGGACGCCTTTAAGGAAAACGGGATCAGCATCCCTTTCCCGCAACGCGAGGTGCGCATGCTTGAAGGATCGGAATTGCAGATGCGTCGTCCGGGCCTGCACTCCGATCCGCAGCCAGACTGAATCTCAAAAAGATGCTTGGCCGTTTGTCCGCGTCTTATGGGAAAGGTGGGCATAACCTTAGGGGCCATAAGGCCGATCAAGCTCTTTCGATGGCATGGTGGATCAAAGTGGTGGGGGTTGGCCTGGCCGGTCGAGCCCGACAAAGCCAGTCTTGCCGCCCCCCACAAACGCGCGCAGGGCGATGGGATTTTCTGGCCGGGCATATCAAAGGCCTCGACCAGAAATCCTACCCCTGCGGCCTTTACCCTTCCATCTCTGGTGTAAGCAGCACTCGAACGTATCCGGGCGCACCTGATGAAAACATCATCACAGAGGATGCTGTGTAGGGCAAAAGCTGGCGTTTCATTGAAATGTCACCTCCAAATTGCTATTCTTTTCACATCCCAGCGTCGGGGTGTATCGGCGCGATGTACAGGAGGACGATGATCTGTCCATTCATACTGAAGCGGCGGATGCCGCTGATGGGCGCCTGGGTCTGATGGCGACAGGCGCAACAGAAGCCACAAGCGAAACGCTGTTGGCAGCTATCCTTTCCTCACTTTCCGATGACAAGGCCGAAGATGTCGTGCAAATCGACCTGCGCGGCAAGACCGCCATGGGCGACTATATGGTCGTCTGCTCCGGTCGGTCCACGCGCCAGGTGGCTGCGATCTCGGAAAAGCTGGTCGAACGGCTGAAGACCGAATTCGGCAGAACAGCGCGGGTTGAGGGCAAGGATGCGGGCGATTGGGTTCTGATCGACACAGGCGACGTGATCGTCCATGTCTTCCGGCCCGAAGTGCGCGAATTTTATCAGCTGGAAAAGATGTGGCTTCCTGCGGGTGGCTCTGCCGCCTCCAACTGATCTAGGCCATGCGCGTCCACATCTGTGCGGTCGGTCGCTTGCGCGGCGGGCACGAAGCGGATCTTGTCACCGACTACACCGTCCGGTTCAACCGCACAGGTCGCGGCCTGGGTCTTGGCCCGCTCAAATCGGTCGAGGTGGAAGATCGCAAGAACGGCGGTAAGACGGCTGAGGCGCAATTGCTGCGCAAGGCTATGCCGTCTGGAGCGACCCTCTGCTGCCTCGATGAACGCGGCACCTCAGAAACCTCCGTGAATTTCGCGGCCCGTCTGGCCAGATGGCGCGACAATGGCACAAGCGATCTTACCTTCATAATCGGCGGGGCCGATGGTCTGGCCCATGATCTGCGGGACGAGGCAGATCATCTTCTGTCGTTCGGCAAGATGGTCTGGCCGCACATGTTGGTCCGCGTCATGCTGACCGAACAGCTTTACCGCGCCGCTTCCATCCTCGCGGGCAGCCCCTATCACCGCGCCTAGGGCTTCAGCCGAAAGATGGGCAACCGATATTTTGACCTGCGTGAAACCCGGATTGCAGATTTTCCGGCCGCAGCGCTAAGGCAGATCGACAATCACCGTGCCTTCGTTCCAGCCTGCCGGCAGATCTCGCGCCTGCACCTTGACCTGCGTCGTGCCTTGGGGAATGACCACACCACTCAGCGACCGCGTGAAGGGCTGTTCGTCCACATGCGGATGATGCAGCACCCGCATACCAAGCTCATTACCCTCCATGTCCAGCACACGCCAGCCATCGGCATAATGGTCCCAGCCCGTATCCGGGTGGCTGATCGTCACGTCAAAGCGCCACGTGTCCCCGCTTTGCGTGACCTTCACATCCTCGATCACCGGTTCTTCGGCGAACGCTGCACTGCCAAGGATCAACGGCAGGCTCAAAAACAGGTGTCTCATGGCATTTTCCTATTCGATCTCAGTCACCATAAATCATCACAAAGGGGTGTTCAGCAGAATTGCGCGCGACCGCGAGGCAAATTCCCGCCGCCAGATGACCCCAAGTGTGAACAGCGTCGCTCCGATCAGCGCAATAGGCCCTGCAAACCAGGCGATGACGGTCAGCGCAAAGTAGACGCTTCGCAGGCCCCGGTTGAAACTGCGCGCCGCCGTGATGTTGATCTCTGCCGCCTGTTCGGCCCGCGCATACACCTGCGGGTTCTCCACATCGTTGGGCACCGATGCCATCAGCACGGCCGCATATCCAAAAAGGCGGTTCGCCCAGGCGAATTTCAGAAAAGAGTTGGTCAGAAACAGGATGATGATGACCAGCTTCACCTCCCACACAAAGGCGGGTTCAGACATCAGCGTCAGGTCGTTGGCCAGCCCGGTGAGGCTTTCCACATTGCCGATCAACGCCATGGCACCCCCGATCGCGATCACTGAGGTCGAGGCGAAAAACGCCGTGCCCTGCCGCAGGTTGCTGATGATCTGCGCGTCAAAGATCCGCGGTTCGCGTGTGACCATCTGCTTCATCCATTCGCGCCGATACCCCGCCATGATTTGCGAAGTCGATGGCCGCTTGGCACCAGGGTGTTCGATCCGCCAACCCAGAAAGATCCAACACAGCAAAACGAAGGCCAGCGCCGCAAATTCCAGCGGTTCAAAAAGCGCAAGACGGTCCATCCAGGTCATGCTTGTCCTCATACAGACCCGTGCAGAGGTTTGCATTGCTCAAATCTTGCTCGATTTGTGATCGCGCCCCTCAAATTACCTGTGGATAAGGCTTTCGCTGATCTTTTCGCCCCATTTTTGCCGATTTTCGCCGGTAACTCTCCCTGCGTTGGTGGAAGGAGTATTCGGTTTGCGGCGGAAAACCTTGGTTGCCCTCGCTGCATGGGTGACAGCCTCGGCGGCTCTTGCGCAAAGCAATAGTCTGCCGAGCTTGGGCAACAGTGAAAGCGAAGCGCGATGGCAGGCCGTTGGCCGTCTCGACATCGGTGCAGACCGCTTCTGCAACGCCGCGCTCATCTCTCCCAATGTTGTGATGACATCAGCCCATTGCCTCTTCGACCCTGAAACCGGCGTCCGTCTTGATGCCGGATCGTTGGAATTTTCGGCGGGCTGGCGGAATGGACGCGCCAGCGCTTTGCGCCGCGTTCGTCACACTGTGATCCACCCGGATTTCGATCCAGACACACGCAACGCCAACATCGCTTTGGTAGAGCTTGATCGCGCCATCGACAGCCGGAGTGTCGCCCCGATGGTCCCGGCCGAAGCTCCCGGCGCGGGTGCGGAAATCCAGCTTGTGGGCTTTGACGCCGCACTCAGCCCGACCGTGGCCGAAACTTGTGCGCTCACCACATTGGAGAAAGGCCAAATCACGACGACCTGTGCAACCGATCCAGGCGTTAACGGTGCCATCGCCGTCGCGATGATCGACGGATCCGACCGGGTCGTGTCGTTGGTTTCCACCAAAACCGAAAAGACAGGCGCGACAGGCGTTTCCCTTGGCGAACCGCTCCTGGTCGTTCAACAGGTCCTTTTGGAAAGTCGTAATACCTTCGGGCAGACCGCCCGGCGCGGAACGCTCTTTCAATCCAACGCCGACCGGAAGCAGACCGGCGCAAAATTCGTGAAACCATGATCCGCGCGCTTGTTCTCCTCTTCTCGCTCATGGCGATGACAGCACATGCACAGACCAGCGGCCTGCGGACGCTCGACACCGAAAATGCGGCCCATGCCTGGCGCGCGGTCGGGCGGCTGGATCTTGGCCGGTCCGGCTTTTGCTCGGCCACCCTGATCGCGCCCGATCTTGTGCTGACGGCCGCGCATTGTCTTTATCCCAAGGGGTCCGCCACACCGTTTGAGGCAGGCGACATCGTCTTTCATGCCGGTTTGCGCAATGGAAAGGCGGCCATGTCCCGCCGCTTCTCCGCTGTTGCGGCCCATGCGGCCTTCAAACCAAACATGAACCTCTCGCCCGAAAACATTCAGCACGATGTCGCCCTTCTCCGTCTGGCCGAGCCGATATCGCCTTACGAAATCTCACCCTTCCAGGTCCACGGCGACGCCGTCGATCCCGGTCCGGTCAGCGTGGTCTCTTACGGCCGCGGACGCGCCAATGCGCAGTCCCGGCAGCGCGAATGCCAGTTTCTTGACAAGGAAAGCGCAATATACGTTTTCGATTGCGACGTGACCTTCGGCTCGTCGGGCGCCCCTGTCTTCTCGCATCTCAACGGGCGCGGGCGCATCATGTCCATCATCTCTGGCATGACCTATTACAAGGGCGAAAAGGTGGCACTTGGTATGGCCCTCCCGCAGCGTGTCGCGGAACTCAAACGCCAGTTGCGCATCGGTCTCGGCGCGACGCAGCCCCGCGCGCAGGTGCGCAGGCTCGGCGTCGGTCAGGGCAGATCCAGCACTGGCGCCAAATTCGTCCGGCCCGCCAACGGGTCTTGAACCCGCAAAAATCCTTCCCACATCTGAAGCATCAGGGCGCCTCTAGAGGGTTCTGATGCAACCACAGCGGGCTCGTCCGGTCTCGGAGGGCTCCAACATCTATCGCTCAGATATGAGGATGACACATATGCGTACGTTTGACCTTGCACCGCTTTATCGCGCAACCGTTGGATTTGATCAGATGGCCGACCTGATGGATCGGGTTCTTGCCACAGACACAAATCAGCAAACCTATCCGCCCTACAATATCGAAAAGACGGACGATGATGCCTATCGCATCTCAGTCGCTGTCGCTGGCTTTTCCGACGCCGACCTCAGCGTCGAAGTGCGGGAAAACGCCCTGATCGTGTCGGCCAAGAAGGCCGAGGAAGAGGGCAGAAAATATCTCCATCGCGGCATCGCAACCCGCGCCTTTGAACGCCGGTTCCACCTGGCCGATCACGTGACCGTCACCGCAGCAAGCCATGTCGACGGTATGCTCCACATTGACCTCGTGCGGGAAGTGCCCGAAGCGCTCAAACCCCGCCGGATCGAGATTTCGGGCCAAAAGGCCATCGAAGCCGACGTGGTCAACGCCAAATCCGTTAACTAAGGCAAAATCGCTGTCGCCCGCTGCTTTGACGCAGCAGGCGACTTTTGCGAAACCGAAAATTCTTAAAAACGGCCCGGTGGCGCCAGCTGCCGGGCCTTTGTGTTTGCGTCAGCTCAACTGATCCATACGCTCGATCATCTTGCCCACAAGGCCATAATCCAGCGCTTCCGGATTGGTCAGCCAGAAATCACGCTTGGTGTCTTCGGCGATCTTTTCGGGCGTCTGACCCGTGGCCTCCGCAAATAGCACGTTGAATCGATCCCGCATGATCCTGATCTGTTCGGCCTGGATCATCATGTCGGAGGCCTGTCCGCCGATGCCCCCTGCCGGTTGATGCAGCAAGAACCGCGTGTTCGGCAGGCTGTAGCGGTTTTCGCGCTTCGCTCCCACAAAGATCAGCGCACCGGCACTTGCCACCCAGCCCGATCCGATCGTGCGTACAATTGGCCGGATGAACTTGATGACGTCATGCACCATGTCCCCCGATTCCACATGCCCGCCGGGCGACGAGATGTAGATGTTGATCGGATCATCGCTTTCTTCGGCCAAAGCCAACAGATGCGTCACTGTCCGATGCGCCACTTTGTCATTGATTTCGCCCGTGATGATCACGTTACGGCTTTTGAAGAAAAGCGCCTCGACCTTGCCCTCACGAGCAGGCTCCGGCGTGGCACTCGTATCGTCCAGCATGTCGTCGGTCATGTCTTTGCTCCTCGGTTGCGATCTCACCGTTGACGCTAGGGCTGCAACCGGCGATTGTCCATGCACAGCCGCCCATCTGTCGCCCTTGTGCGCCACCTTAAAATCGGAAAGGGTCCACGCCGGACGCTCCGGGGGGCCCATGGACATTCGCGCGCTTTTAATGGGGCTCACTTTCGCCTTCATCTGGTCGTCGGCTTTCACCTCGGCCCGCGTGATTGTAGCAGATGCCGCCCCCCTTGCCTCGCTGGCCCTGCGCTTTCTCATTTCCGGCCTCATCGGCGTCGCAATCGCGCGCGCCATTGGGCAAACGTGGCGCCTGACCCGCGGGCAATGGCGCGCAACGCTCATCTTCGGCCTTTGCCAGAACGCCATCTATCTCGGCCTGAACTTCATCGCGATGCAGACCGTCCAGGCCTCGCTCGCCTCAATCATTGCCTCAACCATGCCCCTGATGGTCGCCTTTGCGGGCTGGATCATCTTCCGCGACCGCTTGCCCATCATGGGTATCGGCGGGCTGATCCTTGGGATAATCGGTGTTCTCATCATCATGTCTTCCCGGCTTGAGACCGGTCTCGACCTTTACGGCGTGACCCTTTGCGTGATTGGAGCCATCGCGCTTACCATCGCGACCCTTTCCATGCGCAGTGCCTCGTCTGGCGGGAACCTGATGATGGTTGTCGGCCTGCAGATGCTTGTCGGGTCCGCCATCCTGGCCGTCGCCTCGGCTGCGACCGAAAGCATGTATGTCAACCTCACCCCCGCCGTGGCCTTCGCATTCGCCTACACGACCATCTTCCCCGGCCTCGTCGCCACATGGATCTGGTTCGCGCTGGTTGAACGCATCGGCGCCACCCGCGCGGCTACGTTTCACTTTCTCAACCCGTTTTTCGGCGTGGCCATCGCGGCGATGTTACTGGGCGAACGGATCGGCCCTCTGGACATACTTGGGGTTGCAATTATAGCTGCGGGCATTCTGGCGGTTCAGTTGTCCCGTCAGGCGAAAACGCATTCTTAAGCCCAATGGGGTCTGATCAGGGACGATCCGGATCCACCCGCAGGGAGACGCCTATGCACCGCCGTGCCTTTCTGATTTCGTCCGCCGCATGTCTCATGCCTCTGGGCGCGTCTGCCTACCCCGCCATCGCCTTTGCCCCCCAGACATGGCGCGACCTGCGCGAAACCGATCAGACCGTCATCCTCAATTTCCGGGCAAGCTGGTCGCTCACCTGCCAGATCAAGGCCGAATTGATCGCCGACCTGCTCGCCGAAAACCCGGCCTATCGCGCATTGACCTTCGTGGATGTCGACTGGGACACGTTCGGACCCTCGCAAATGACCAAGCGCATGAATGTCACGCGCCGGTCCACCCTTGTGGTAATGAAGGGCGGGGATGAGCTTGCCCGGATCGAAAACGAACCCTACGCACCCAAGATCCGCGCCCTTCTCGACACGGCCATCGCTGCCTGAGCGTTTGCGCGCCCGCACCGCTTTGGCTATCGAAGCGATGCGGTGTTTGGCGAGGGGGCCATGAAGTTTCTCTTTGTGCATCAGAACATGCCCGGCCAGTACCGGGAACTGATCCAATGGCTCGCCGCCCAAGGCGGGCACCAGATCGTGTTTCTCACGCAGCGCAAGCAACCGCCGACCTTCGATGGCGTGATGCATGTCATCTACAAAAGCCACAACACAGCTAAAGAGGACGCCTACGGCCTGTCGAAGACATGGGAGAACGCTGCCGGCAGTGGCTTTGGCGCGGCGATGGCCGTGCGCCAACTGCGTGATGACGGCTTTGTGCCCGACATCATCATCGGCCATGTCGGGTGGGGAGAGCTGACGTTTCTCAAGGAAGTGCTGCCCGATGTCCCGATCATCGGCTTTTTCGAATACTATTACAGCACCAAGGGCGGACCGGTGGGGTTTGACCCCGAAAGCCCGGTCTCGGGTCACGCGCCTTTCATCATGCACGCTCACAATACGGTGCCGCTTGTGAATATCGAAACGGTGGATCTGGGCCACAGCCCAATGCTCTGGCAGCGCGACCGCTTCCCGAAACGCTTTCACGAAAAGATCTATGTCTGCCATGACGGCATCCGCACCGACAAGCTTGGGCCCAACCCGGACGCGCAGATCAGCCTTGGCCGTATCGACCATCCCCTGACGCGCAACGATGAAATCGTCACCTACATGGCCCGCAACATGGAAACGACGCGCGGGTTTCACCAATTCATGCGGGCCGTCCCACATATTCAGCGCCAGCGGCCCGAAGCACGTATTCTGGTCGTCGGAGGCAACGACACCTCCTATGGCGGTAAGAACAAGCATCCGGGCGGTCTGCGCGGCCAGATGGAGAAAGAGGTAGGCCACCTCATCAACTGGGACCGCCTGCATTTCCTCGGTCAGGTGCCATACGTCGAATATCAGAAGATCATCCAGATCTCGCGCTGCCACATCTATCTGACGATGCCCTTCGTGCTGTCCTGGTCGCTGCTCGAATCCATGTCGATGGAGGCCACCATCGTAGCCAGTGACGTGCCCCCCGTACGCGAGGCGGTGACCGATGGCGAAACCGGCCTGCTTGTCGACTTCTTCCAGCCCGAACAGATCGCCGAACGGGTCTGCGATGTGCTGGCCGCACCCGAGGACTTTGGGCATCTGGGCAAGGCAGCCCGTGCGCATGTGGTGCAGAACTACGACTTCCTGAATGTCTGCCTGCCCGAGCATCTGCGCCGGATCAACGGTCTCGTGCCCGCTGAAAAGCAGATCCCGATCCCATGACGGACGTTGTGCTGGGGGCGACGGGCCATCTGGGCCGCATGCTGCACCTTTGCTGGCGGGATGAGGATTTCCTCTGGCAATCGCGACATGACAGGCGAGGTTTTGTCACCTGCGATCTTCTGAACGATCCGCACGGTCTGACCGCCTTGCTGCGGGTGGCGGGCAACATCATTTGCCTCGCCGGTGTGACGCGAGGTCCCGCGATGGAAGACAATGTCACGCTGGCCGGTGCCACGCTTGACGCCGCAGCCCGTGCCGGGGCAGGGCGCGTCTTTCTGGTCTCAAGTGCGGCGGTCTATGGCGATCAGCCAGGTCCACTTTCCGAAGATGCCGCGCGCCAGCCGCTGTCCGACTATGCCCACGCAAAATGCCGGATGGAGGATCTCGCCCGCAAGCATCCGCATCCTTCGATCATCCTGCGCATCGGCAACGTGGCCGGAGCCGACGCAATCCTCGGCCGTTGGCGGGATGGCATGGCGCTTGATGCCGATGCGAACGGCGTCACGCCAAGGCGCAGCTATATCGGCCCCCGCATGCTCGCCCGCGCCTTGCGCGCGCTGACGGCCATGGAGGATCTGCCCGACATACTCAACATCGCCGCCCCCGGATCGGTCGAAATGGGCGCTCTTCTCGATGCCGCGAAACTTCCCTGGATCCCGCGCCCTGCAAGCCCCCACACAATCTGGGAGGTCACGCTTGCCACCAAGCGTCTCGACCAGCTCGTCGGTCCGCGGGACGGAAGCCCGGCCAGCATCGTCGCCGATTGGCAAAGCCTGATGGCCCATGCATGACACCCGCCAAACGCACGCTTGATCTGTTCTTTGCTGTACTTCTGGTCGTGATCCTGGGGCCCCTCATCCTTTGGTTGATCGCGCTTCTTTATTTCAAACAAGGTCGTCCGATCTTTTACGTGGCCGAACGCATGAAGACCCCCAACCGGGCCTTCGGTCTCTGGAAGTTCCGCACCATGGCCGTGGCCGCGCAAGACGCTGGCGTATCGGGTGGCGACAAAAGCGCCCGCATCACCTCCCTGGGCGCATGGCTGCGCGCCAAACGTCTCGATGAATTTCCCCAGCTTTGGAACATCATCCGGGGCGATATCAGCTTTGTCGGCCCCCGCCCGCCACTGCGCCAGTATGTCGAACGCTTTCCGGACCTTTACACCCAGATCCTCAAATCGCGCCCCGGTGTGACGGGTCTTGCCAGCCTGCGGTTTCACCAGCATGAGGAACGGCTTTTGTCCGGCTGCGACACCCCGGAACAAACCGATGAAGTCTATGCCCGCATCTGCGTGCCCCGGAAGGCCCGGCTTGATCTGATCTATCAACGCAACCGCAGCATCTGCTACGATTTCCTGCTTGTCTTCGAAACGATCGCCGGAATTTTTAGGCCTGCAAAAAAGCGCTGATTGCCCGGCGCAAAGGGTGACAACGCGACATCATTGCAACTATAGGTCGGAGACCGCATAGATTTTGGGCAGAAATAAGGCGAGGGCCTTAAAAGTCCTGCAAATTGGTGCGATAGCTCGAAACACAGGCTAGGTGCGCGGCTGGCATTCGGGTTAACGAGGTTTCAACGCCACCAATAAAAGTGGGACGACTGAGGCACCTTGATGCTCAAATTGATGAAGTCTCTCTCGCGAGACCAAAAAAAATACATAATCGTCGCGCTCGACTGTATTCTGATCCCACTGTCCCTCTGGTTTGCGTTCAATCTGCAGATGTCTTCGCAGGCCGCGTGGAACACGTTGCTCGGATACCTGCCGGTACTGCCCTATCTGCTGATCATTTCGGGATTTTTGTCGATCTGGATCGGTGTCGCCTCGGTTCAGCTGAAAAGTTACGAAGGCGGGGCCATCGGCCAATCGGCCATCTTCGCCTGGGCACTCGCCTCTGTCATGGCGCTTTTGTCCTACATGATCGGTCTGCCGCTCAGTATTGAAACGCATATCGTCTTCGGCTTCAGCTTCTTCGTTTTCAGCGTCATCAGTCGGGCCGTGCTTTTGCAGGTGGTTCTGGCCATCTATCGCAGCTCGCCACACCGCTGCCGGGTCCTGATCTACGGCGCCGGAACGACGGGTATGCAATTGGTCTCCGCCCTGCGCGGTCATGAAGAGATCGAGGCCGTTGCCTTCGTCGATGACAATTCGGCCCTGCATGGTCTGACGGTGTCGCGCCTTCAGGTCTACACGCCCATGCAGATCCCCGAACTGATCGAGGACAAACAGGTCGACCGCGTCGTGCTGGCCGTGCCGTCCCTTTCGCCTCCGAAACAGGCCCAGATCGCCCGCAAGCTGCAGGGCCTCGGGATCGAGGTGCAGACATTGCCCTCGTTCTCGCAACTGATCGGGGAAGAGGAACTGATCAACAAGCTGACGACACTCAGCCCGAATTCGTTCTTGGGGCGTGATGAAGTGGCCGAGGCGCTTGGCGAAAACCGCAATGCCTACCGCAATCGCTCCGTTCTGATCTCGGGCGCGGGCGGTTCCATCGGGTCCGAGCTTTGCCGCCAGGTGCTCGACTGTCGGCCTGCCAAGCTGATCCTGTTCGAACTCAGCGAACTTGCGCTTTACAACACCAGCATGGAGCTTGAGCAAAGCGCAGAGGCGCTCGGCGTTGAAATCGTTCCGATCCTTGGCTCCGTCACCGATGCGCGCCATGTCCGCAAGATCCTGCAGGGCCACAAGGTCGACGTGATTCTGCACGCCGCAGCCTACAAGCACGTACCGCTGGTGGAATCGAACCCCTTGGCGGGTCTGGCCAACAATGTGCTGGGCACGCACACAATCGCCGTTGAAGCCGATGGGGCAGGGGTCCAGCGCTTCATCCTTGTCTCGTCCGACAAGGCCGTGCGTCCCACCAATGTCATGGGCGCTTCAAAGCGTCTGGCCGAACTGGTCATCCAGGATCTTGCCAGCCGTGTCCCGCATGGCTCGTCTCCGATCTATTCCATCGTGCGCTTCGGCAATGTGCTGGGCTCATCCGGCAGTGTCATACCGCTCTTTCAGGAACAGGTGCGCCGGGGCGGGCCGCTCACCGTGACGCATCGCGATGTGAAACGGTACTTCATGACCGTGCAAGAGGCCGTGAACCTGGTCCTTCAGGCCGGTGCCATGGCCAAGGGCGGCGAGGTTTTCGTGCTCGACATGGGCAAGCCTGTCCTGATCCATCAGCTGGCCCGCCAGGTGATCGAAACCGCCGGTTACACGGTGCGCGACGACAAGAACCCCGATGGCGATATCGAGATCGAATTCACCGGTCTGCGTCCGGGCGAAAAGATGAGCGAAGAGCTGACGCTGAGCGGTATGCTCATCGGCAGCGGGCACAAGAAAATCTTTTTCGCCAAGGAAGACAAGCTGAGCGAGATCGAAGTGGCCGTCGCCCTCCGGGCGCTGCGGCGCGCGCTGGCCAATGGCGATGAAGACGCCGCCCGCGACGTCGCTCTGCGCTGGGTCGAGGATTTCGGTCGCAGCCTTCAGGACGACAAGGAGATGGCGCAGGAACACGCGACACCTGTCACCTGAATGACGCGCCGAGGGCAGCTTTGAAAAAATGCCCCAAGCGAAGGCATTGATTGTCCGCGGCCCCTCGTGTTCTAAGAACTCAAGACACAAGAAGAAGGTGGAGCAGGACGTGGGGCGGACCACCAGCATCGGCAGATGGGGCACGCCGCTGGCTTTGGCGGCGACCATTTCATTCGTGGCAACACCAGGGCCGACCCAGAACGTCGCTGTGCCGGGAACGCCCAACTTTCCCGTCGAAGATCAGCCCAGCCTTAACTTCTACGGTCTGCCCGGCCTGGTCGACATGCCTTCTGCGCAACCCATGCCAAACGGGCAACTGGCCGTGGGTATCTCCAGCTTTGGCGGCCAGACCCGCACGACGCTGTCCTTCCAGTTTTCGCCCCGCATCAGCGCGAGCTTCCGCTACATCGGCATTCAGGACTGGAACGACAACGGCTTTGGCACCTATCGCGACCGTAGCTTTGACGTCCGCTTCCTGCTTTCGAAGGAAACCAAGCGCTGGCCTGCAATCACCGTCGGCCTTCAGGATTTTGCAGGCACCGGCATCTATGCGGGCGAATACATTGTCGCCAGCAAGAACTTCGCGCAACCGCTTGGCCTGCCCGGTCGCATGACCGTCAGCGCCGGTCTGGGCTGGGGGCGTCTGGGCAGTTCGGGCAGCATCGGCTCCATCAGTGACCGGCCAAGCTTCGATCCAGGCGACACGGGCGGTGAGCTTTCGACCGATCAGTGGTTCCGTGGCGATTTCGCCCCTTTCGGCGGCATCGAATGGCAGGTGAATGAACGCTTCGGTCTCAAGCTCGAATATTCGTCGGATGCCTATGAACCCGAAACATCGCGCGGCGTCTTCGAACGTGATTCGCGCATCAACTTTGGCGCCGAATATCAGATCAACCGCGATGTGCGCCTGGGTGCCTATTACCTTTACGGCTCGGAATTCGGCGTCAACGCTCAAATCCAGTTCAACCCGCGTTACGCGCCTACGCCGCTGACCATCGCTGGGCCCCGCCCTGTCATCGTGCGGCCCAGCCGTGAAAGCAACCCCGCCGCCTGGAGCACGGGCTGGGCCGATAGCCAAAGCGCTCCCGCCACGATCCGCGGCGCCATGGCCCCCGAGCTAGAAGAGGATGGCATCCGCATCAACGCGCTGTCTGTCTCGGCCCACACTGCGGAATTGCGCATCGTCAACACCAGATTCGGATCGGATTCCATTGCCATCGGGCGCACCGCCCGCGCCATGGCCCGGGTCCTGCCTGCCTCGGTTGAAACATTCCGCATCACGCTGGTGAGATCGGATCTCTCGGTGTCCACGACGACGATCCAGCGTCGCGATCTGGAAACACTGGAATACCAGCCCAACGCGGCGGGCCTTTTGCTGGCCCGCACCGGTTTTGACGAAGCCAGCCCCGATCTGCCGGGTGCCTATGTGCCCGATGATCTTTACCCGCGTTTCAGCTGGTTCGTGGGGCCCTATCTTTCGCCCAGCTATTTCGACCCGGATGAGCCCGTGCGCGCCGATGCCGGTATCCGCGCCAGCTTCAAATACAATTTCGCTCCGGGCTGGGAAGTTTCCGGCGAGGCGCGCCAGCGCATTGTCGGCAATGTCGATGACGGGCGCTTGTCCGATTCCGTGCTGCCTCGCGTCCGCACCAACGCAGTGCTTTATGCGCAAGAGGGCGAAACCACGCTCGAAAATCTGTATGTCTCGCGGGTCTGGAAACCTGCTGACGACGTCTATGCCCGCGTTACCGCCGGGTATCTGGAATCCATGTTCGGCGGCGTCTCGACCGAACTATTATGGAAACCCGTCGACAGCCGTCTCGCCATCGGGGCCGAGGCCAATTATGTCCAACAGCGCGATTTCGATCAGCTTCTGGGCTTTCAGGATTATGACGTCGCCACCGGGCACCTCTCGGCCTATTACCAGTTTGATGGCGGCTATACCGGGCAGGTCGATGTGGGCCGCTACCTTGCCGGGGATGTGGGCGCCACCTTCACCCTCAGCCGCGAATTTAATAACGGCTGGAAAGTGGGCGGCTTCTTCACCCTCACCGATGTGTCCTCCGAAGAATTCGGCGAAGGCTCGTTTGACAAGGGCATCAACCTGACCATCCCGATCAGCTGGTTCACAGGTCAACCCAGCACAAGATCGGTCTCGACCACCATCCGCCCGGTTCAACGTGATGGCGGTGCCCGTCTCTCAGTGCCGGGCAGGCTTTATGAAACGGTGCGTGAAGGCCACAGGCTGAATGTCAGCAATGATTGGTCGCAGGTGTGGGAATGATGATGCGTCGCGCTCTTGCCGGTCTCGGTCTTGCCCTGATCCTTTCTGCCTGTGCCGGCGGGTCAGACCGCGAAACCGTCAGCACGCAGGCCGAGCTTTTCAACACCATCCGGGGCATCAACACCGCGCGTCGGGATCTCGAGGCAAGGCCGCCAACGCCCAGCCGTGCCCAGCTTGACAGCCGCAAGGCCGGCCTCCTTGAAGTCTCCTTCGAAAAACGCGGACTTGTCGCTTTCCTTGCCCCTTATTCACGCCGCACCGATCCACTGCCCGGCCAGATCGTCGTCTGGCGTAGCACGGATGGCGGGCAGATCGTCCAGCGGGACGGTTTGCTGATTTCAACCAAAGGCCTCGGGAACGATCTGGCCTCGGCTGATATCGCCGGAACGCAGGCTGCCCTGCGCCAGCAGCATGTGCATCAAAGCGTCAACCGCACGCATTATCTCCGCCGCGATGACAACACGCAGGCCGCCCTGGCGCTCAACTGCACCATCCAGACGGCGGGTCACGAAACCCTCACCATTGTGGAACGGCAATTCAGCACCCATCACCTGCGGGAAACCTGCATCAACGGGCAGGGTCAGGCGGTCAATGATTACTGGATCGACAATTCGGACGGGACAATTCTGAAATCACGTCAATGGGTTGGTCCCGAGCTGGGGTATTTGAGCTTTCGCTTGCTGAAAAAGTGACCTTTTTGCCCGATCGGACAAAAACTGTTTCCAAATCCTGCCGACGCGAATGAACCAAGTTGTAGGGCTATTCGTTTTACGATAGAAGGCAACCATCTGAACTGAAGGGTTTCAACCATGAACAAAGCATTCTCGCTGATATCGGCCACCGCACTCGCCGCAGCTATGGCTCTGCCCGTGGCTGCTGAAGAACTGCCACTGAACACCGTGACAGGTGGACAAGGCCAGGAAAACGTTGACGGTCAAGCCGCCGGCGGATTGGGCATTGGCGCAAGCGCAGCCCTCGCTGCCACAGCGGTCGTCGCAGTGATCGTTGTTGCGGATGACGAGGACGATGTAGTCGCGACAGACACGGACTGATCCAGTCGATCCAAGATTTCAGAGGGGCGTGCATATTCTGCGCGCCCTTCGTTTTTCGGGGGCCACTCGAACGATCGGCATTTTCGCTAGTTGCGCAGGGCCGCTTCGACTGCGGTGCGCATCTTCGATGACATCGGTTCGACATTGGAAGTCCACGTGCCCAGAACCGACCCGTCAGGCCCGATCAGAACCTTGTTGAAGTTCCAACGCGGCGTGAAGCCCGTCTCATCCTTCACGAATTGATAGAAGGGATGCGCCTTGGCCCCGCGCACGCGGGTGATATCGGCCATGGGCATATCAAGCGAAAAGGTCATCTTGCAGAAATCCTTTACCGCCTCAGCCGACGAAAGCTCTTGCCCGAAATCATCTGACGGCACGGCCAGGACGATCAGACCTTGATCCCGATATGTATCGTAAAGGGTCTGCAACCCCTCATATTGATGCGTGAAGCCGCAGCGCGACGCCATGTTGACCACCAGCACCGGCTGCCCCTGCCAATCCGCCAGGTTCAGCATACCCCCGTCAATCGACGGAAATACCTTGTGCGGCAGACCAGCCCAGGCCGCTCCTGCCAGAAACATCGCCGTCAAAAACCCAAAGATCCGGATCATCCGCACGCTCTCCATCGACCTTTGCCAAAAACTAGGCGTCCTGCGCGACAAGTCACGCCCTTTCATTCGCGCCCAAACGCGCCAAATATACAGGCAACACCAAGGACAGGAGACATCATGGCCAAATACGCCAAAAACCCGGACGTGATCGCGACCCTCTCGCCCGAGGAATATCATGTCACGCAGGAAAGCGGCACGGAACGCCCTGGCACCGGCAAGCTCTTGGGCAACAAGGAACCCGGCATCTACGTCGACATCGTATCTGGCGAACCGCTCTTTGCGTCTGCCGACAAGTACGAAAGCGGCTGCGGCTGGCCCAGCTTCACCAAACCGATCGACAACGTGACCGAACACCGCGACACGGCTCATGGGATGATCCGCACCGAAGTGCGCAGCAAATTTGGCGACAGCCATCTGGGTCACGTCTTTCCCGACGGCCCGCCCGACCGGGGCGGCCTGCGCTATTGCATCAATTCCGCCTCGCTCCGCTTCGTCCACCGCGACGACATGGAAGCCGAAGGCTACGGCGAATTTCTGGATCAAGTGGAGGATGTGGCATGAGCGAAGAACGCGCCGTTCTGGCAGGAGGCTGTTTCTGGGGCATGCAGGACCTCATCCGCAAGCGCCCCGGCATTCTGAAAACCCGCGTGGGATATACCGGGGGCGACGTGCCCAACGCAACCTACCGCAACCACGGCACCCACGCCGAAGGGATCGAGATCTTCTTTGATCCTGCCATCATCTCCTACCGCGAGATCCTGGAGTTCTTCTTCCAGATCCACGATCCCACGACGCTCAACCGACAGGGCAACGATGTCGGCCTCAGCTATCGCTCGGCCATCTACTATGTCGACGACGCGCAAAAGCAGGTGGCCGAGAACACCATCGCCGACGTCAACGCCTCGGGCATCTGGCCTGGCAAAGTGGTGACCGAGCTTGAACCTGTCGGCGATTTCTGGGATGCCGAACCAGAGCATCAGGACTACCTCGAACGCTTCCCCAACGGCTATACCTGCCACTTCCCACGGCCAAACTGGGTTCTCCCCCGCCGCGCCGCGGAATAGCGTCAGCTCCGTTCAAAAAACAAGGATCGGGTAGCGGATCGTCTCCGCAACCCGACCCGCGCCAACGACTGCCTCAACTCAGCTACACTCCGCCTAAAGGTCGTCAAAGTGGAAACTTTGCCCGTGCCAACACGTCGGTGTACGACCGCTTTGCGACACTGGCCCCCGATTTCTATCGATCCTTCCTGCTTACACTGGGCAGGACGAAGATTTATGGAAAGCCAGAAATCGCCATACAAAATCGGCTTCAGATTCCGTACGGAACGCCGCCTGAAACCGGCAAGGCAACGCCAGTGACATATTCAGCGGAATCGCTGACCAGATAGCTGATGGCCTTTGCGACCTCTGCTGGCTTACCCGCTCTGCGCATCGCCACGGTTTCGTATCTTTTTTGCTTGATCGCTTCCAATGACACGTTTTGTTCCGCTGCCAGTCTTTCATTTACAGCCATGTGCATATCGGTCTCGGTGTAGCCTGGGCAGACCGCATTGCAGCGAATATTGTCCGGTCCAAATTCCGCAGCGATCAGTTTTGTGAGACCGATCAATCCATGTTTCATGATTGTGTAAGCCCCAAACCCGGGTTCGGCGCCCAAACTACCCGTGGAGCCGACATTGACGATGGAACCACCACCCGCGAGACGCATGTGCGGGATCGCTGCCTGGCAAAGCATCATGACACCCAAAAGGTTGACGTTGAAGCTTGTGACCCATTCCTCGGCAGTTGTGTTGAGAAAGTCTCCGGTGCCTGCAAGCGATCCAGCGTTATTCACCAGAATGTCCACACTTTGGAACGATTGCTCGGCCTTCAACACGCATTGATCAATATCGGATTTGCTTGTGACATCCAGTTCCACAGCGATGGCTTCGCCGCCCGCATTGTTGATCTCGCCGACCAACCCCTGCAGCAGGTCGAGCTTGTTCAGCCGGTCACCCTTTGAGTCGAGTGCGCCGTCCATATCGGTGACAACAACACGCGCGCCCTCTTTGGCCAGTTGCAGCGATGTTGCGCGCCCAATGCCGTTCGGAGCGGACGCGCCCGTGACGATGGCAGTCTTACCTTGAAGTGCCTGCATATCTGTTTTTCCTTCGTTTTCCGGTTCATGTGAAGCTCGGGTCTGGGTCTTGTGTGATTGGAGCCGAGGCTGGCCAGTTCCTTTCGGAAGTGGCGCGATGCCATGCCTCCATGTAAATGGGTCCCGCTGGTATCCCACGACGGGTGGAACGATCGGTGCAATCTCCCTGTCAAAGCGCGCTGTCGCAAATCAGCAGAAGGAATAGCATTCCTGGCCCGTCCTGTTGATCACTTGATGTGGCATAGATTTGAAGGTGCCCCCAGCCCAATGCTTCAAGACATCGTCGATGTCGAAAATGAAAGTCCCTTCTGGCAGAGCCGCCTCAATCCGATCGCCGTCGCGGGCTGCACCGACAAACCGCCAACAGGATCAAGACAGAGAATGGTGAAGGCCGAACCGTCCTTAAGCGGGCGTAAAAAGGCCGAAGGAGATGACCCCCCACAATTGTCACACGTGAAGCGGAATTCCGTCTTGATCGGATCCGGTTGATCGAAGATCGCTGCGCTGCACATCACATCGATTATATGAGGCGCGATGTCATGCCGCTCCGCGACGCACAAAAGCCTGTATCCAAACAGGCCGAACGGACGTCATCGACGGCCTTGTCCCGACAGGTCCCGTCTCCCGCCTCTCCCAACTTGTTCGAGATCACAAGTTCGATGTGGCGCTCTGCAGTAAGGTCGGTCAGCCGGTTTGCGCCACCAATGGTCGTGGTCGCACTCTTCGCCGCCGTTCTGGGCTTTGGCGGCATTCATTGCAGGCGCGCGCATCGGCGGGCATCGCGCAGATCCTCTCCGTCGTCTTTCCTGTGCTCTGCCCGGGTGTCCTCGTCGCCCGCGCTGTCCACAGTCAACCTCCGGTCCAGATAAATGCTTCACGACGAACGGGCAGACCCTTTCACGGCCCGTTTTCTCCGCCTCTCAGCCGCCCCACCGCCCACTGCGCCGCGTCGGCCACGGCCGCATCCGGGTCATCCGCAAGATCCTGAGCAATGCGCACCAGATGCGCCGCCCCGGAATTCCCGATGGCATACAGCACGTTCCGAACAAACCGGTCCCGCCCGATCCGCTTGATCGGCGATCCCGAAAACCGCGCACGGAACCTGGCATCGTCCAGGCGTGCCAACTCCGCCAGATCCGGTGCCTCCCAATCCGGCGCGACCAGGCGCTGATCCCGCGCCGCCACTGCAAACTTGTTCCAGGGACACACCGCCAGGCAATCGTCACAGCCATAGATCCGATTGCCCATCTTCGCCCGCAATTCCAGATCGACGGGTCCCCTATGCTCGATCGTCAGGTAGGAAATGCAACGCCGCGCATCCAGCCGGTAGGGCCCCGGAAAAGCATCGGTCGGGCACACATCCAGACAGGCCCGACAGGAGCCACAATGATCCACCTCCGCCGCATCCGGCGCCAGTGCCGCAGTCGTAAAGATCGCCCCTAGAAAACACCAGTTGCCCCAATCCTGACTCACCAGGTTCGTGTGCTTGCCCTGCCAGCCCAAACCCGCCGCCTGCCCAAGCGCCTTTTCCGGCACAGGCGCCGTGTCCACAAACACCTTCACTTCGCAATCCGCTTCCGCCACCAGCCAGCGCGCCACCCGCTTCAGGCGTTTCTTGACCACATCGTGATAGTCCCGCCCCTGCGCATAGACCGAGATCGCCGCTTTCTCGGGTGTCTTCAGAACGGTCAGCGGATTCATGTCCGGCGCATAGCTCTCGGCCAGCATCAGCACGGATTGCGCCTCGGGCCAGAGTGCCGTGGGATCTCCCCGCCACGCAATGCGTTCGGCCATCCAGCCCATCTGCCCATGATAGCCCTGCGCCACAAACGCCTGAAGCCGCGCCATCACGTCCGGCACCGCATCCGGCTGGCAGACACGCGCCGCGACAAAACCCTCATCGAGGGCCTGCGCAACAAGACGGGCTTTCAGATCCATCCTTCTCTGGGTCGCAAATATCCTCCGGGGGTCTGGGGGTGGAAAACCCCCAGCGGCCGGCCCTCAGAAATCAAGGTCATTGTAGTGCCGCGGCGGCGGGAAACCCGACACCTGATCAGCCAGGATCCCGCGAAAGGCCGGTCGGCTTTTGATTTTGGCATACCAATCCTTGACAGCTTCGCTCCGGTTCCAGTCCACATCACTGATATAGTCGAGCGCGGACAAATGTGCAGCCGCCGCGAAATCCGCCAATGTCATGACGTCCCCGGCCAGCCAGCGCCGATGATCCAACAGCCAGGTCATGTAATCCAGATGATACTTGATCGCCTTGGCCCCGGCCTTCACCGCCGCGCTGTCAGGATAGCCTTGCCCCATGACCTTCTTGTTGACCCGCTCGTATAGCAGTTTTGAGGTCACCTCGGCATGAAACTTGTCGTCAAACCAGCTTACGATCCGCCGCACTTCCAACCGATCCGCCGCCTCTTTCGGCATCAGCTCGGGCTCGGGCCGCGTCTCTTCAATGTATTCACAGATTGCGGTGCTTTCGGCCATCATGATCCCGTCCAGCCGCAGAACAGGCACCTTGGCTGCGGGGTTCCGCCGCAGGAAATCCGGCTCCGCCTCCCAGTATCGTTCCTCGACCAATTCCACCTCGATTTTCTTTTCCGCAAGCACAAGGCGCACCTTGCGGCAGAATGGGGAAAGCGGGACGTGGAACAATCGGGCCATAGGGATCAATGACTTAGCTTCAGGTCATTCTTCATTGCACGGGGTCAGGCACTTTTTCAACTCTCGAAACAGGCCGCGCGTCCATCCGCGCGAATGGTGGCGGCTCCGCTCACGATCTGCCGGGCGCGTTTGCGCACGAAATCCGACGGTTTGCTGGCCGACCGGCTTTTGGGGGCGGGCAGGATCGCGGCCAGCCGTGCGGCCTGCGTGGCACTCAGATCCTGCGGATCCACCCCATAGTAATGCCGGGCCGCCGCCTTCACTCCGAAAACGCCTTCGTCGAACTCGGCGACATTCAGATAGACTTCGACGATCCTGCGCTTGGACCACATCGCCTCGACCACAGGTGTCATCGCGGCTTCCAGCGCCTTGCGCGTCCAGTTGCGCCCATGCCAGAGATAGACGTTCTTGACCACTTGCTGACTGATCGTTGAGGCACCCCGCCCGGACCCCTCCGCAATGGCCGAGCGGATCGCATTCACGTCAAAACCCCAATGCTGGCAGAAATTCGCATCTTCAGCGGCCACCACCGCACGCGCCATAACGGGGGCCACATCCTCGATCGCTACCCAATCCTGATCGACCGTCCCAAGCCGCCAGCGTTCCTGCATCATGTAGAAGGTCGTTGGTGGGTTGAAGAAAGACCAAAGCAGGCCCATCCAGAACGCGAACAGCACCACGCCCAGTCCTGCGAAGAATGACATCCTCAGCAGCCATCTTAGGGGCCGCTTCGGTGGCGCTTTCTTTTTTCTGCTCGTTTTCTTCTTTGCCATGGCAAGGCTATAGGCAAGGCTTCCGCCCTACTCAACCAGTGCGGCGATCCGTTCGGCCAGATAGGTACCGATGCGTGCCGTTCCCGCCGCAGAAGGGTGAATGCCATCCACCGCGAAAAGGCGTCTGTCCTGCCGGTCGATGACGTCCTCGCTGTCGATGAAGTGGATGCCGTCAAGCCGCGCAATCCGTCGTTCCATCTCCACGATATACGCGCGACACCCCGCGAATTGCCCGCTGCGATAGCTCGCATAGTACCCCATCCAGATGATCTCTGCCCCGGTCTCACGCAGCTCGGCCATGAAACGCGGGATTTCCCCGCTCAGATCCGCTGCGATCAGCCCGTCGACCACTGTGTCGCAGTCCGAACAGCGGCAATCGCTCAAAAGGTCATTTGCCCCACCATTGACCAGAATGATGTCCCAGGGTCCCGCCTTGAATTGCCCCCGTACGTCAAAGCCAAGCGCGCTTCCAAAGGCCGACGTGTTGGAGAACCGCGCCCCCGGCACAGCTTCGCTGTCCACATTCGCGCCCAGACGATCTTCGATTTCCGACGGAATGTCGCGCCCCGTCCAGGCCTGCCAGGCCATCACGGAATCACCGATAGCGAGAATCTCCAGCCGCTCCTGCGCGTGCAATGGAGGGCCCGTCAAAGCCAGCAAAAGGGTCAAAATGAACCGCATTGTCACCTCTTTTCACCAACCGCGACAAGACATATTCCGGCCAAGCCCTTGCGCCAGCTTGATTTTCTAGTCCCGTAAAATTCTATTCAATTCCAATGTGTTAATTCCTTAGACAGAATTAAAGCCTCGGTTACCATCTTTGCACCCGCGAGAGAATCCGTCCACGATGGAGAGAGACATGCTTAACGCCATAGGAGCCGGCACCGCCACCTACACGCCCCCGCAATTTCAAAGCCGGGTGCTTAACAGCACGGATGCCAAACTGGTCTGGCTGCTCAGTTGGTCAGGCGACGCAAATCACGTGATCGCCGCGAAACTCGGGACGATGCCCGGCCGCGTGGCCGATATCCTGTCTGAAAACACGCATATCGGCTCGCGCGAACTGGCAAGCAAGATGCCGCCCGCGCGCGGTAAGTTCTACGATTGACGCGCTTCAGAGCCCGTCCTGACCTGATGCGCGGCTGATAGCAGAACAGCGTGCGGCACCCACCGCTCCGATCGTTGATCCGGCTATTCTGCAGGCACCGCCTGATCCGCCTCGCTCAACGGTGCAGGCAAATGCACCAGCATCTCTTTCGGGCAGACCTGTATGAAATGCTGCTGCTCGGTTTCCCAATGCTGCAGGATATCGGCCACCTTCATGCTGCCGGTCTCCTCCAGATGTTGCCGCAATAGGCCCTCAAGCTGCGACTGCCAATGCGCCACGGTCACAGGGCATGTCACCAGGGTTTCCAGGTTCATCAGCGACAGCGCCAGCCCGTCCGGGTCGTAGAGATACGCCATCCCTCCGGTCATCCCGGCCCCGAAATTCGCACCGATCTCACCGACGATCACCGCGACGCCGCCCGTCATGTATTCGCACCCGTTCGATCCGCAGCCTTCAACAACCACCTGCGCACCGGAGTTACGCACCGCGAAACGCTCACCTGCACGGCCCGCCGCGAACAAATGGCCATCCGTGGCGCCGTACAGCACCGTGTTGCCAATGATCGTATTTTCGGCGGCGATGATCGGTGATGCCATCGGCGGCCGCACAACGATCGTGCCCCCCGAAAGCCCCTTGCCAACATAGTCGTTCGCATCGCCCGACACTTCCAGCTTTAGCCCCGGTGCCGCAAACGCCCCCAGCGACTGCCCGGCAGAACCCTTAAGCTTCACCGTCAGATGGTCCGGCTGCAGCGTGTTGCGCATCCCGAACTGCCGCACGATATGCGAAGAGGTCCGCGTGCCGACCGTCCGATGCGTGTTCTGGATCGCGTATTCCAGCTGCATCTTCTCGCCGTCCTGCAGGAACCGCGCCGCATCCCGAACGATCTGCGCATCCAGCGTGTCCGGCACCTCGTTTCGCGCCCGTTCACGCTTATAGACGATATCCTCGGCCCCGCTCACCGTGATCAGCAGCGGATTGAGATCCAGATCATCCAAATGCGCCGAGCCACGCGAAACCTGAGACAGCAGATCCGCCCGCCCGATCACCTCGTCGAGGCTGCGCGCCCCGATACTGGCCAGGATTTCACGCACTTCGGACGCATAGAAGGTGATCAGGTTCACCACTTTGTCCGCATTGCCTGTGAACTTCGCGCGCAGCTCTTCATTCTGTGTGCAGACACCGACCGGGCAGGTATTCGACTGGCATTGCCGCACCATGATGCAGCCCATCGCGATCAATGCCGCGGTGCCGATCCCGTATTCCTCGGCTCCCATCATCGCCGCCATGACAATGTCGCGGCCCGTGCGCAAACCGCCATCGGTCCGCAGCGTTATCCGGTCGCGCAGGTTGTTCATCGCCAGCACCTGATGCGCTTCGGTCAGGCCCATCTCCCAGGGCAGACCCGCATACTTGATCGAGGTTGCCGGCGAAGCCCCCGTCCCGCCATTATGGCCCGAAATCAGGATCACATCTGCCTTGGCCTTTGCCACACCGGCGGCAATCGTGCCCACACCGGATGAGGCGACCAGCTTCACCGTCACTTTGCAGCGCGGGTTGATCTGCTTGAGGTCATAGATCAGCTGCGCCAGATCCTCGATAGAATAGATGTCGTGATGCGGCGGTGGCGAAATCAGCGTCACCCCCTTGGTGGAATGTCGAAGCCGCGCGATCAGGTCGGTCACTTTCATGCCCGGCAATTGGCCACCCTCACCGGGCTTGGCCCCCTGCGCCACCTTGATCTCAAGCTCTTCGCATTGGTTGAGGTATTCCGCCGTCACCCCGAACCGGCCGGATGCGACTTGCTTGATCTTGGCCGACGGATTGTCACCATTCGGCTCCGGATGGAAATGTGCTGGATCTTCCCCACCTTCACCCGAATCCGACTTTGCCCCGATCCGGTTCATAGCCACGTTCAACGTCTTGTGCGCTTCGGGCGACAGGGCGCCCAGGCTCATGCCCGGCGTGACAAAACGCTTCCGTATGGAAGTGATACTTTCCACCTCCTCCAATTGTATGGGCGCGCCCAAAGGCTTGATGTCCAGCAGATCGCGCAGATGGATTGGAGGGGCTGATTGCATCTTTGCCGAATACTGCTTCCACAGCTCAAACGACGCCCGATTGCAGGCCATCTGCATCATATGCATCGACGTCGCTTCCCAGGCATGGGTTTCACCCGATTTGCGCGCCTTGTAAAAACCACCGATGGGCAGCACATTCGTACCTTGCCAGCCTTGCGCGTGAACCTCTTCGGCCTTCGCCTGCAGGCCCGACACACCGATCCCGCTGATGCGGCTGGTCATACCGGGGAAGTATTCGGCGACCATCGCACGGCTCAGGCCCACCGCTTCGAAATTCAGACCGCCGCGATAGGAAGAGATGACCGAAATCCCCATCTTGGCCATGATCTTCAAAAGCCCCTGGTCAATCGCGTTGCGATAGCGCGCCACCGCTTCGGTCAAGCTGCCATCAATCAGGCCACGGTCGATCCGGTCGGCAAGGGAATCCTCGGCCAGATAGGCGTTGACGACTGTCGCACCGCAACCAATCAGGACCGCAAAATAATGCGGGTCGATGCACTCCGCCGACCGCACGTTCAGCGAACAGAAGGTCCGCAGCCCCTTGCGCGTCAGATGCGAATGCACGGCGGATGTCGCCAGGATCATCGGCATTGCGACGCGCGACGCGTCCGAGTTCTGATCTGTCAGCACGATATGCCCCGCGCCCGACCGAACAGCATCTTCTGCCTCATCTCGGATCCGCGCCAGGCCGACGCTCAACGCCCCCTGACCGGCCTCAAAGGTGCAGTCAATGGTCACCAGATCCGAGTTAAGGTGGGTCAGCAGCTCATCAAATTGCGCATTGCCCACGAAAGGAGAATCCAGCGTGATGATCTCGGTCTGCGCGCTTGACTCGTCCAGCACGTTCTTGAGGTTTCCGAACCGCGTCTTCAGGCTCATCACCCGGTATTCGCGCAAGCTGTCAATCGGCGGGTTTGTCACCTGGCTGAAGTTCTGCCGGAAGAAATGGCTCAGCGGGCGGTACTTTTTTGACAGCACGGCCGAGGGCGTGTCGTCCCCCATACTGGCCAGCGTTTCCTTGCCGTCCTCCGCCATTGGGGCGAGGATTTGTTCAAGCTCTTCAATCGTGTAGCCTGCCGCGATCTGGCGCCGCCGCAGCGCTTCTCCTTCAAACAACGCCTTCTCAGTGACGCCACCCAAAGGCGCATCCAGATCCTTGATCTTCTGCACCCAGTCGCCAAAGGGCAGGGCTGCCGCCAGTTTGTTCTTGATTTCCGTGTCGTGGAACAAAAGGCCCTTCTTCATGTCCACGGCCAGGATCTGACCGGGCCCAAGGGCACCTTTCTCGACGATGTCGGTTTCTTCCAGCGGGACCATTCCGGTCTCGGATCCCGCGATGACCAGATCATCGCGCGTCACCACATACCGCATCGGCCGCAACCCGTTTCGGTCGAGCCCGGCACAGACCCAGCGCCCGTCCGTCATGGCGAGCGCGGCAGGCCCGTCCCACGGCTCCATCACCGAATTGCAATACGAGTACATGTCTCGCCAGGCCTGCGGCAACTCTACCGCCTGTTTCGACCAGCTTTCCGGCACCAGCATTGTCTTCGCCATCGGCGCAGACCGGCCCGCCCGCACCAGTGCCTCAAAGACCGCATCCAGGGCCGCACTGTCCGAAGACCCCGACGGCACGATTGGCTTGATGTCCCCGGCCATGTCGCCAAACGCGTTCGACGCCATCCGGATCTCGTGTGATTTCATCCAGTTGAGGTTGCCCTTCAGCGTGTTGATCTCACCGTTATGTGCCAGCATCCGGAAGGGCTGTGCGAGCCACCATTGCGGGAACGTGTTCGTTGAATAACGCTGGTGGTAGATCGCAAACGCACTCTCGAACCGCTCATCCATCAGGTCCGGATAAAACTCCGCCACCTGCTCGGCCAGCATCATGCCCTTGTAGATGATCGACCGGCACGACAAGGACGCGATGTAAAGCTGCCCGACCTGCGCCGCCGCCTTTTCGATCCGCCGCCGGATCACATACAATTCCCGCTCGAACGTCTCTTCATCGACGCCCTTGGAATTCGATATCAGGATCTGCTCGATCTCCGGCCGCGTCGCGTTCGCCTTCTCGCCCAGGCAATCCACGCTCACCGGCACATGCCGCCAGCCGTAGATGTAATACCCCATCCGCAGCACTTCGGTTTCCACGATGGTCCGGCAGGTTTCCTGCGCGCCAAAATCCGTCCGTGGCAGAAACACCTGCCCCACGGCCATCAACGCATCGCGGTTGGGCGTGTGGCCGGTCCGCTCGATCTGGTCGTAGAAGAATTCGACCGGGATCTGCACGTGAATGCCCGCCCCGTCGCCCGTCTTGCCATCCGCATCCACGGCCCCGCGGTGCCAGATCGCCTTGAGCGCCTGGATCCCGTTTTCCACAACCGCCCGGCTGGGTGTCCCATCGATCGACACCACAAGACCCACCCCGCAGGATGAATGCTCTTCCGCCTCGGAATAAAGCCCGTTTTCCGCCATATACGCACGCTTGGCGTCCTCGGCCCGGACCCAGTCTGCATCATATTTGGTCATTGGCTTGCTCCTTCATTGGCGTGTTCAGGCGCTCCGAAATCAACAGCGACAAGATGCTCCATCTGGATTTTGTAAGGGCCAAATGGCGGCGTGGCGTCTGGATCTTCCAGTTCGATATTCACGTGTTGACGCTCAAGTTCAATCGGCGTGGGGTACTCTCCAGGTTCACCAAATGGACGTCTGGTCGAATATGTTCTCTTCAGACGGATGTAGCTCGCCAGCCACCTCCACTCCCGGTTCAGATGTTCCAACAGCATGGTCACCGCGCCAGGATCCTCATATGTGTCGCGGCCAAGCGCGTCCTCATAGATCAGCACATTCGGATTATCCCTGCGCGAAACGTGCAGCCCCCCATTCAACATTCGAAGCGCTGCACCCTGCTGGCAAAGGTCAAACGACCCGGACAAAAGAACAGGTATCTTCTCGTCATCCTGGATAGGTTTCACTTTGTTTTTTCCGCGACAGGGGATCTCGACTGTTGTCACTTCTCCGCCCTTGCGGTTTCGCGTGGTGCAAATGCGGTCTTGTTCGTCCAGACGATCAGACGGCACCAATTTTGCCATGATGTCGAAGAAAGTGGCCCGGATCGGGACTTCGGTACGAGGTTCACAAGCGACCTCCCCGGTTTCGAGATACTCGAAATTGAACGTTACGGCCCCGCCCTCTCCAGCACGCGCAATCAAGGGGGACGCACCGGCCAAAAGGGTCGCAGCCACCATACCTATCTGGCGACAGCGCATCATGCCTCCTTCTCCAGAAACGCCTTCAGCTGCGCCTGCATCTCGGCCTCGTCGTGTTGTTTCGCGCCTTTGAAATGTGGCAGCCAATCGGGACGCTGGTCGACAAATATCTCCTCTTCCACTGAAAGCCCGGATTGGTCATCCAAAAGACCGACCGACATGAAGGCTATGGCCCGCCCTTGCAGCTTCCAGTACAGCGTCGTTCCGCACATCCTGCAAAAGGCCCGTTCGCCGTGTTCGCTGGCGTGGTAGGATTGGATCGCGTCTTCACCTTGGAGTTTCAGATCTTTGACGCGCACGGCCCAAAGCGGTCCGCCGCCCGTCCAGCGTTGGCATTGCCCGCAATGGCAGGCTTGGATCACGCTTTCAGGCAGCACTGCCGAAAAGCGCACCGCGCCGCACAGGCAGCCGCCTGATCGCATGTCTTTCCGGTCGGTCATGTGGCAGCGTCCCGGCGCAGATCAGTGATTTGCCCAGAAAGGTCAGTCAATGTGACCCATCCCGGCAAATGTTTCAGGTCGTTAACCCGCCGCGCGGCAAGGCGCGGACCTGTACGTCTGACGGTGTGAACCGTACATGAACGGGCCACCATGCGGAAAATCCCGCGGGCAGGCACGGACGCTGATGTACATCTCGCCCCGCGAACCCGACATATGATGCGCCTCGCTCTCATGAAAACATCACTCGGCCGCGATCACGGAAGCGGTGTTAAGATTGTTCACAATCGCTTCGGCACAGTCGCGCCCGTCGCGGATCGCCCAGACGACCAGCGACGCACCACGCACGATATCGCCCACCGCATAGACGCCGGGCAGGGCGGTTTTGCCGGTGGTGAATTCTGCCTTGATCGTGCCCCAGCGGGTCACTTCAAGCTCTGGCTGGCCGAACAGCGTCGGTAGGTCCTCCGGCTCGAACCCGAGGGCCTTGATGACCAGATCCGCCTCTTCCACGTAGTCAGATCCTTCGATCAGTTCCGGCGCCTGGCGTCCTGTCGCATCCGCCGCGCCAAGGCGCATCTTCTGCACCGAAACGCCTGTCACACGACCTGCCGAAGCGCCTGGATCGCTCGCATCTGTCACGCGCAGATCGGTGGTAAAGCCCTTGGGTGCGCTCAGCCATTCGAAGACAACGCCTTCTTCCTCGGCATTGGCGACCTCGCGTTGGGAGCCCGGCATATTCGCCCGATCCCGCCGATAAAGGCATTTGACGCTGACAGCTCCCTGCCGGATCGAAGTGCGCACGCAATCCATCGCCGTGTCACCGCCGCCGATCACGACCACGCGTTTGCCTTCTGCATTGAGACGCCCGCTATCGAATTCGGGCACCGCGTCACCAAAGCTTTTGCGGTTGCTGGCCGTCAGGAAATCTATGGCTTTTTCAACGCCTTGCGCGTGCGAGCCATGCAGATCCAGATCGCGCGACTTGTATACGCCAGTGGCAATGATCACCGCGTCATGGGCCGCGTAGATCGCAGCGAATTTTTCGGGCGTGACGTCGCAATTCAGTTCGAATGTGACGCCGCCTTCCTCAAGCTGCCGGTTGCGGCGCGTGACGACATCCTTCTCCAGCTTGAAGCCGGGAATGCCGTAGGTCATCAGACCACCTGCGCGATCATGGCGGTCGTAAACTGTGACCTGAATGCCGGCTTGACGCAGCACATCTGCGGCTGCCAGTCCACCTGGCCCCGCGCCGATGATGCCCACGCTTTCGCGGCGCTCCGTGGCCGGTGCAATCGGCTGCACCCAGCCTTCTTCCCAGGCCGTGTCGGTGATGTATTTCTCGACCGAGCCGATTGTGACCGTGCCGTGGCCCGACTGCTCGATCACGCAATTGCCCTCGCACAGCCGGTCCTGAGGACAGATCCGCCCGCAGATCTCCGGGAAGGTGTTGGTGGCCTGGCTGACCTCATAGGCTTCGCGCAGGCGCCCCTCTGCCGTCAGCTTGAGCCAGTCTGGAATGTTGTTGTGAAGCGGGCAATGCGACTGGCAATAGGGTACGCCGCATTGGCTGCAGCGGCCTGCCTGCTCCTTGGCCTTCGCATTGGCGTACTCAGCGTAAATCTCGTGGAAGTCCTGGCGACGTACATCTGCATCACGCTTGGCGGGCATGTCCCGCTCCACGCTCACAAACTTCAACATGGGCGTATCTGCCATAGATTCCTCCCTAGGTGGACATCGCTAGCGCTGCCTATTGCATACTGAAACAGATTAAAAGTCAGTTTTACTGACCTATGTGCGAGAAAATGAAGCTGAGCTAAGCTTTTGAGGAAAAAAATTTCAGAAATTAGGTAACAATACGGACCTTATTTCGGGCTTTGCTTTTGGAATCAGCCCCTTGTAGGAACAGCGTACCACGACAGGCCCGGATCACGATGCCCCTTTTTCAACTCCTACTAGTAGCCGTCATACAGGGCGTCACGGAATTCCTGCCCATCAGCTCTTCCGGACACCTGATCTTGTTGCCGCAAATGACCGGCACGCAAGATCAAGGGCTCGCCATCGATGTGGCCGTCCACGTAGGTACCCTCTTTGCTGTTGTCCTCTACTTCTGGCCGCAGGTGAAGATCGCCTTGCACGGCACAACGCGTCTTGCCCGAGGAAGGGTCGATACCCAAAGTGCCTTTCTTGCTCTTTGCCTTCTGACAGCCACGATCCCAGCTCTTTTGGCTGGTCTTGCCATTAAGGCCACCGGCCTCGACGAGGCGATGCGCAGCGTGGCAGTGATTGGGTGGACGATGCTTGTCTTTGGCCTGGTTCTTTACTGGGCGGACATGACCGGGACTCAGGAAAAGACCGCTGACAACTGGACGCTGAAAGACGCGATCTGGATGGGTCTTTCGCAATGCCTTGCGCTCATTCCGGGAACGTCGCGGTCCGGCATCACGATTACCGCCGCACGCAAGCTGGGCTATGGGCGCGAGGGGGCCGCGACCCTGTCAATGCTTATGTCGATACCGATCATCCTGGCCTCTGGTGCGCTGCTAAGCGTCGATGTCATCGGTAAGGCGAATTGGGTCTTGGCGCGTGATGCAATAATCGCCGCAGCCTTCGCGTTTCTGGCCGCCTTGGCGGCGCTGGTCTTAATGATGCGCCTGTTGCGCAGCGTCAGCTTCACGCCATACGTCGTCTATAGGGTACTTTTGGGCATCGGCCTCCTGGTCTGGGCGTACACCTAGCACCTTTATTTGTCAGGGGGTTTGGAGGGTCCATTTTTGACGGGTCTTGCA
>ERZ1740067.282-NODE-282-length-42226-cov-12.383202_pt1 | contig 42226 bp, 30 predicted proteins | sample MGYA00581736_ERZ1740067 | MGnify/ENA primary metagenome ERZ1740067 (study PRJEB43018, sample SAMN04849236) | marine metagenome | isolation source: floating plastic debris | place: Pacific Ocean | collected 2008-08-27 | study: EMG produced TPA metagenomics... | reverse complement strand
GAGCGCCTGCCTTACAAGCAGGATGTCACTGGTTCGAGCCCAGTACCGTCCATACTTGCCTCAGTGGTAAGTGTGCGTTTGCCTTTATTCGGACGGTTAGCTCAGTTGGTAGAGCGCCTGCCTTACAAGCAGGATGTCACTGGTTCGAGCCCAGTACCGTCCATGTTTGACCATGACTAAGTTAGCGCCTGCCTTACAAGCAGGATGTCACTAATGTGAGTCTAGTACCGACCATTGGACGCTTCCGGTCATATCATTTGTGTAAAGCGGAGAGAGCGTAGTCTCCAATGCTTGGTTCGTTGAAATATTACTAAGCCTGTCTTGCTTCGGGGATAGAAGCTGTTGATATTTCTTCACTTTCAAAAGCTGGAGTCGATGGCAACTCAGTAATTGAAACTGAGCTGAGGGCAGCCTCGCGGAAGATCGGGTTATAGCCTTTTTGCCCATTTGCAATCATGCCAAGCACAGGAGTTGGATACCCCTGCAGGGTCTGGATGGCTTGATTTAATAAATCTTGGTTGGTTTTATCTAGGCGGACAACCAGAGCTAGACCATCCATACAGCGGCTAATGATTGAGGTATCTGCCAGTCCTAACACAGGCGGAGTATCCACAATTACTAAATCGAAGAACTCTCCATAATGAGAGAGCAGGTGATTCATCTTGCTAGAGGCTAATATACTGGCTGGGTTTTCAACGGCTGGTCCTGCTGTTAGTACATATAGTCTTTCGTCAGGATGGACCTGCTGAATTCCTCGGGTTGGTCCCATATTTTTGGTCAGCAAACTACTGAGACCGATGGCATTGGAAAGATTCAAAATCTCATGTAGCTGTGGCTGACGTAAAGCGGCATCGACTAATAATACTCGCTGACCCATCGCAACTGCAGTTGTAGCCAAGTTTAGCGCCAGTGTTGTTTTACCATCACCTGGTGTGGCAGAGCTAATGGCTAGAAACTTGACTGGTTTGGATGAGTTGCTCATCTGCAAATTCGTATGGATAACCTGGAGAGATTCTAAGAACTCAGCAGAGCTATCATATTCATCCAGTAAGGAAAGTGCGATCGCACTTTGGGATTTAGAAATCTTGGCACTGGTTTTGATGATCCAGAACCTTAGCCGACTCAGCAGTTTGCGTTTTTGACGTCGTCCCTGTCCTAAACTCTGATTGAGGAAGAGTTGCTGATTAAAGGGCAGTACGCCTAGTAACGGTAGTGGGATTTGGCGCTGGAGGTCATCGGCAGTGTGGTAGGTTCTGTCGAGTTTCTCCAGTAGGAAGGCTACTCCCACACCAAGGGCAAGCCCCATGAAGAAGCCTTTCAATAGGTTGCCACCCACATCTGGAGTAATGGGATAGGTTCCTGGAGCGCTCACTAACTCCCAAGGAATTTCCTGCTGGGCAGCTTCAACTTGAAGTTCCTGGCGAGTTTGGAGAAAACTGTTCAAACTATTTGAGGTAATCTCCAGCTCTTTTTCAAAATTGGCGTATTGTCGGGTTAGGGCAGGGATGGTCTGTAGTCGTTCGGTCAACTGAGCCTGAGCTGTCTTAATCGCACTAAGCTGGGTCTCTAGAGCCTGAGTTTGAATGGTCCCTTCCGCTAAGCGTGTGTCTAAAAACTGCTCTGCCTGCTCTTGCAAAAGAGGTAAGAGATTTTCTCGTTGAGTTTCCAGGGTTTTAATGGCAGGATTATTGGGGCGAAACCAGGTTAGCTCAACTGCAATTTGGGCCTCAATATCCTGCATTTGATTTAACAACTTCTGGTAGGCAGATGATTGCTCTAGGGCTACTTGTATTCCATCATCTTGCTGTAGAGTCGTTATCTGGGCTCGAATGGCCACTAATTGTTGCTCCAGTTCCTGCTGTTTTTGCTCTAAGCTCACCTTTTGATCTAAGAGCTGATTAGAGCGAGTTTCAGGATCTGTAAAGCTATTTTGCTCTTGGAAGCTCTCTAGCTGATCTTGTAGCTGATCAACTTGCTGCTGCTGAGTATCGATCTGTTCTTCGACAAACTTCAAGCCCTGACGTAGATAGGTTTGCCGTTCGTTGAGACTGTATTGTAGATAACTCTCTGCCAATGCTTCTAGAACAGCTTGACTTTGGGCAGCATTACCACTTTGATAAGTAATCTGTAGCATTTTTGTATTCCCAACTCGGGAAACATTAATGCCACCGCTGAGCGCTCCATAATTAACCCCTGAATAACTCGGCTGTAGCTCTTCTACAACTTTACCTAAGAGTTCGGGGCTTTTGAGAATAGCAATTTGGGTCGGATAGTCTAGTCCTGCGCTCCTCTGGGTTTGGTTGGTCGGGGCTGCCAGGCTGGCATTGTCCGCATTGACGGGCTCCACCAAAATCTGAAACCCTCCGGCATATTGGGTTTCTTGATTGAGGGCAGACCAGGCTGAGTAACCAAAAAAAGCCGTTGCGACAGTGATAATCACAAGGGCACGCCGCCGGATCAGGCCGATCCACTGTCCATTACCTCCTTGATTTGGATCAGATGCGGAGGAGGTTGCCATGGAGCTTGGTGGTACTAAAGAATGACCGTTTTGATGAGACCTTACAAAGGACATCTCGGGTAGAGAACCTGGCATAGCATTGAGAGGGAGAAAAATCAGTGTATCTGGAGCACTTGAGCGTTCTTAGGGCAACTGGAGGAAAGAGAGCGGAGCCATACTTGGTGGTATGGGTTACAGCCCTAGCAATAGAAGCGGCAACAATAAATTAAAGGTGCCAGATAGGTCATTGAATGTGTCCTCAAAGGCAGCTCTAGCCGATCGACCCACTAAAATCACATCATTAGGCCGCAGGATAGGATTAGTTTCTTCGTTAATTTCCTGGGATAGATCAATTTTTATCGGTTGCTGGCTAACAGTACCATCAGGATTAAATCGAATCAGGGTGACCTTACCCTGGGTTCTTCTGTTTAGTCCCCCTGCACTTAGAATGGCTTGATTGAGAGAGGTATTGGCACGAACCTGTTGAGACCCTGGACTTTCAACTTCACCCAACACATTCACTTCAATGGTGCCTGTTGAGAGTGTAGAGGCAGTAAAGGCGGTTAATTCAGCGATGGGAGTATCTGGTGCGGTCGGGACAACTAAGGTATCGCCCTGTTGCAGGACCAAATCTTGGCTAAGGTCACCGGTCTGGAGCAGCTCCCAAAGATTTACTTCAAAGAATTGGTCTCCACCTTGACGGGTTTGGCGACGCAGTTGCACATCTCGTAAATTAGCAGATGGGGTAATTCCCCCGGCCTGCTGAAGGGCTTGTACAACAGTTGTAGGTCCGTCTTCACCCGTTAATCGATAGGGGCCAGGCTGGTTAACTTCTCCCACAATCGCCACATCAATCGGCTGACCGACATTATTGCGTAAATTTGAGGCTGACAGCTGATCTAGGGCGTCCATATCAACAATCGTTGCCGCGGGGATCATAATGGTGTCGCCATCTTGCAGGAAAATATTTTGACTAATGTCGCCATCATTCAGCAATGCGAACAGGTCGACACGCAGGGTGGTTTGCCCACCATTGGCGGTGCGTCGTCGGACTTCAACCTGCTTGATGTCGGCGGCCTGGGTAATGCCACCGGCTTGCTGTAGCGCTGTAAATAGGCGGGGATATGGTGTTCCCTGGGGCGATACCGTGTAGAGCCCGGGTTGAATAATTTCCCCTGCGATCGCAACCTGCACAGGACGTTGTTGAACAACCTGGATCGAAACCAGAGGAGATTCCAGAGTAAATGCATAACGCGCTGCAATCTCATCACTGGCCTGTTGCATGGTCATGCTATGGATCAGAACCCGCCCTAGCTGTGGCAACGTGATTGAACCATCCGCCGCGATGCTGTATTGACCACTGTAATCTGGAACATTAAAAACATTAACCGAAATTACATCTCCCGGACCCAGAATATAGTTCTCGTCCACGAAAGGACTCAGGGCAGGAGCACTTACCTGTTGAGCGACAATATGAGGCACCCCTTGGCTTAAGGCCAGATTAGATTGGGTAACATCGGAATCAAATAAAGGCTGTAGTATTGAGGATTCAGATATCTCAGCTGCTAAGCTTTCAATCTCTAAGCTTTCAGTCTCTGAGCCTTCAGTTTCTAAGCTTTCAGTTTCTAATTCTAAGCTTTCAGTTTCTAAGCTTTCAGTTTCTAATTCTAAGCTTTCAATTTCTAAACTTTCAGAAGTTAAGCTCTCTGCTGCTGAGGTTTCTGCTGCTGAAGTGGTAGATTGACCTAGATCGGTCTGAGTCAGTTCAGTCAGAAGTTCTGACTGCCGAACTTCTGACTGTCCGATAGATACATTGTCAGACGATTGAGCAGTATTAACTAATGATTGTTCAGACTGGAGCTGTGTAGTAACTTCTGGACTAGCAGCAGGCATTAGTGGTGGTTCAGAGATAGTCGTAGCAACCTCCAAAGACATGTGCTCCGTCTGCACTGAGTCAGTGGTGTCTGCAATCCCTATCTCAGTGAGTTCTTCAGTCAGTACTTCAGCAATCTCAGGTGCTACGACAGCTGACTCAGGGGGAGTCGATTGCCCGAGGGAAAGCGCAGCCAACGTACTTTGCGTTGACTGAGAAACCACTTGTCTGATTTTATTACGATCAATAGTCGTGGGCGCTGGAGTGGTGGCTGGGAGATTAGTCGTTACTGATAGCGAGAAATTTCCTTGGATGGCTTGTTGCGTAACTGGAGCAGCATGTTGCGACTCTATTGCAATATTTTTAGATAGAGAAGCCTTAGGCAGAGAAGAAAACTTGGGTTGATTACTTGCTGCTGAGGGTTGTACATCAACCATCGGCTGAGATTCAATAGCCCCATCGACAGGATCAATCGCCTGGGAATCAGCCGTATTCACTGACGGAGAGTCCGGATTGATGGTGGTGAGAGGCTCAGCCATCAGTTTTTGCGTCCCATACCAGCCCAATACACCACAGGGAGCAATGCTTAACGTTAGTAATGGAAATAAACGCATAGGAGGCACCATCTATAACATCTATTAGTCAGATCGTTTTCTATTTAAGTTGCCTGGCAAGGCTTAATCATTGGCCTGATGTATAAACAGGCACGGCTACGCACTCCTATTCGTTGTACACACCACAGTTGACGAGATCAGGATGCTCATTGCCAGTAAAACTGCCCATATCAAAACTTTGTACAGTGGCTTAAATTGTTAAGTTTCATCCAGCGATTACAGCCTTTCAATCATTGCTAATCGGTGATGCAAAATTGGCAATATGTTCATGAAACGGGCGTTGCTGATCCTCGGGATGATTTTATCTGCAAGCTACTGTCAAATAGCATGTCTAACCGATCGGTTCATCCTCTAAATCAGCAACAGCAAGAAACGCGCTACTTTCAGTAGTAGGTTGTATGCTACGTCTTACATTAGCTAGCACCGCGTGGTTTTTGTTGTTGACTCCGTACACGGTAGGTAACTTTTTTATCCATAACTCTCCTGATTATGCCGAAGCCATTTGATGAATAAGATGTAAATCAAATATCGTTGATATGAAGACTTACTTGAAAAAGCCTAAAGTCCAAATTAACCAAGTCAAGATATGTCAATGTAATATCTAACACTTACTTATCAGCTAGCCAAACAGTTGTTGAAAATATCTTCTACTTAAGTAGGTACACCTAAGCCTCAAACTTTTGTTAATCTCTTGTAGTGCATCAGAATTTGATGATATTTCCTCAAACATGATGTTTCCATCAAAGGATTGAGACCTAGAAAATACGATCAGGTAAATCTGCCACTCTGTCCTTTCAGGAAAGCATCTGGAATCATGCTCAAACTATTTGATAAATCAAAGATAAATCAAACATCGTTAGTGATAAAGATTTCTCCGGAACATCTTAAATTCAAACCAAAGTTATCAAGATGTGTCAATGTAATGTCAACGAGCATTTCTCAGATAGCCTAATAGGTTGCTAGAAGGCATTTTTAGTTGGATGGGTGACTACATATTTAATTACTTCTACTGATGTTCAACTAGCTCTACCAGTCTTCCTGAGTTTTTAGGGAAATAAAGACATCCTTGCATCCATGGTGTCTTACAAAAATATTGAGAGAAATGACAAAAAAAACGATCGGGTGAGTCTGCCACTCTGCCCCTTAAAGAATCCGGAGATATCAGTCTTATGTCTGTCTCCTTCTTCCCGATCGAGTTAATACAAATAAGATACTACATACTGGCTGCTGTTACCGCATTTATGGTTGTGTTGGTAGTGACGCCATGTGTTAAAACAATTGCTCTAAAACATCAACGGGTTGATCTGCCCTCAGAGCGAAAGGTGCATCATCAGCCAATGGTTCGCCTGGGTGGGATCGCAATCTGCCTGGGTACCCTACTCGCCCTGTTTGTCGTTTGGGTGATCGGGGGAGTAGAACAACTGTCATCAACAATGCTCTCTGGTTACTGGATTGTAGTGTTTGGCAGCATTGGCTTTTTTGCCATAGGTTTGTTCGACGATCTGTTTAATCTGTCGCCTCTTTTTCGTCTGGGGCTGCAATTTGCCATTGCTAGTCTGGTTTGGCTGATGGGTGTGCGTATTGATTTTCTCACTTTACCCGGCTTTGGGATAGTGCAGTTGGGTTTATTAAGTCTGCCGCTGACTGTCTTCTGGCTGACGGGCGTGGTTAATGCAATCAATTGGATTGATGGGCTTGATGGGTTAGCCTCTGGTATTGGCATCATTGCTGCTGCCTCTAGTTTTCTCATCTGCTTATATACTGGACAGCTAGCTGCAGCACTCATTGGAATTGCCTTAGTTGGTAGTCTGTTTGGTTTTCTGCTATTCAACTTCAACCCAGCCCAAATCTTTATGGGAGACGGTGGGTCCTACTTTATTGGCTTTCTGCTAGCAGGTATGGGAATAACAGGTTTAGTTAAAAGTGCAACTGCCACAGCTATCCTGTTGCCGCTACTCGTGTTAGCTGTCCCCCTTGGTGATATGACCCTGGTGATTTTAGCTCGTCTACGTCGTGGTGCTTCACCATTTTTAGCAGATAAGCGACATTTACATCACCGGTTATTAAATGCCGGATTACCGCACCGGCTAACGGTGCTAGTGATGTATGCCTTGACCTGGTGGGCCAGCAGTTTAGCATTGCTATTTGTCGGAATTCCCAGCAGCCCCGTACTAATCAGTAGCTCTACCGGATTACTTGGGCTGATGGGTTGGAAGGCATGGCACATTACCCGGCAAGGTTAGCTTTGTTACGCATTGTTGATTGGAGAAATGTATTTGTCAGTCAATTAACCTGCTTGTCAATACATTCATCGTGCATCCATCTTGCGTCCAAAATTTGGATATCACGCAACCAAATTTTCTAACACGGACATCTACCAACCTGAGAACGATCTATCACTTGATGATAAGCGTGAAGAACAATTTCAAATTTAAAAGCACGCCTTTATCTCTTCCTAATTTCATCTTCCCTGTAAGTTTAGCAAAGGACTATCGCAAATGGTTAGTATCTTTAAAAAAACAGAGCTGCCAGTTGCCTATCGAACATTTAAGGCAATTAACACTGAACCTATTCGAGCGACTTCTTCTCTCTCTCATTTAAAATTGTCAGTCATCAATCAGTTCTTTCCCCCTGACTATGCTGCAACAGGACAACTCATTGAAGAGTTGGTTAAACAGTTAGGGCAACAGGGAATGGATGTCAAGGTCTTTTCTGGCCAGCCAGCCTACTCTAACCGAACTGCGGTAGCTCCCCGATTAGAAGAGCAAGACAAAGTAACCATTGTTCGATCCCGAGTGACACGACTTTGGGGTGCAAGAGTGCGGGGTAAAGCATTAAATGGTTTGGCCTTTGCCTTGCGAACAACCTTACATCTGATCAAAAATTGTCGCCGTCGTAACCTTGTCTTACTGACCACGGCACCACCTTTTTTGCCAGTCTTGGGCTATTTGGCTAATCGGCTGCTGGGTATACCTTATATTTGTTTGCTATACGATCTTTACCCAGACATTGCCATTGAATTGGGGGTGGTCTCTCGTCAAAACTGGATCGCTAGACTCTGGCAGGCTTTAAATAAGCAAGTTTGGCAGCATGCCCAGGGACTGATTGTGTTAAGCCCTGCCATGAAGCAACGTATTGTGGATCACTGCCCAACGGTAGCTGACAAAACCCACGTGATTCATAGCTGGGCCGATCCAAAGCAGATTGTGCCGATTCCTAAGAATAATAATTGGTTTGCTCAACAGCATGGCCTGGTAGATAAGTTCACTGTCTTATATTCAGGCAATATGGGTCGTTGTCACGATATTGACACCATTTTCGAAGCAGCCTTGTTGCTACGAGATGAACCAATTCAGTTTGTGTGTATTGGTAGCGGAGCCAAACGAGATGGCCTGATCCAACAGGTTGCAGAGATGGGGTTGGACAACTTTATATTCTTGCCCTATCAGGATAAAGCCGTATTACCATATTCCCTTACCGCCTGTGATCTATCACTGGTCAGCGTGAGCCCTGGCATGGAAAGCTTGGTTGCCCCCAGCAAGCTATACTCGGCCCTAGCCAGTGGTCGCCCAATTGCAGCTGTGTGTCCTCCTCACACCTATCTGCGCCAGATGTTAGAAGAAGGTAACTGTGGAGCCTGGTTTAACAATGGCGATAGTCAGAAGCTGGCAGAGTTTATCCGACATTTGAGCCGAGATGAACAGACTGCTCGAGCGATGGGCCAAGCAGCTCGTGCATGTCTAGAGGAAAACTATTCTCCTGATATTATTGCGCAGCAGTATGCGGATGTTTTTCATCAAAGCAGCGTATGCGAAAGCTCACACGTTTTTGCATGATGCTTATGCATATTGATGCCACGGGTGAGCTATAACAGTCACCAAAGATGATGTCTGAGCCTTGGGTATCACCGTCGGCTGACCTAAATTTGAGTTTAGCAATCATCCGACTTTGTTGCCCAAGCGCTTGAGTAACAAGAATCAGGGATTATTTGCTCTATACGGTGCTGCTCTACCCAAACTGTTTACCTTAAAAAAAACGGTCTGCCCTTCCACAGTTTTATCTCTTTGTACATGGAGTCAAACTCACAAATGAAAATCACACTTAAGTCAGTTCTGATGGGGGCTGCGGCTACATCAATTATGATCGGTGGCATGGCTTATCAGGCTCCCTCAGCAGAAGCCATTGACTTAAAAAATGGCGATAATATTAATATCCTAGGTAATCTCCTTGTCTCTCAAAACACTTTAGGTGAGTTTACATTGGACTTTGCCGCACCAGCAACACAAACAGTTGATGGGCTCTCCTCTACTATTCCACCTTTTGTCGCTGGAGATCAAGTCTTCTTGTCAACCTTGAGTAACATCACTCCTGGTGTGGATATCGGAGCTGTAATTCCATTTATCTCCGATATTGATCTAGACGATGGTGTTAGCACTGACAAGGCACAGTTTAATATCACGAGTGCTATTTTTAGTGAAAGTGCTATTAATCCTGGCAACTTTGAGCTATCGCTCGATGGAGATTTCATTAGCTCAACGAATACAACGTTGGGCATTGGTAACCTGACATTACAATTCGCTCATGCAGGTGCTTTCGGTGTAAACCCTACCCCAACCACGTTTTCATCCTCACTGACGGTTGTTCCTACTCCTGCAGCTGTTCTCCCTGGTTTAGTTGGTATGGCGACTGCCGCCTTCCGCAAGAAAAAGCAGGAAGAGGACAACGAGTTAGCTACCGTAGGAGCCGAAACTCAAGCATAGATTGTCAATCATTGAGAGTTGCTTCCTATAAAGTTTAACTCTCGATAGTGTGGAGTCTATATACTTGTGTCTTCGCATCCTCTAGTTAGGGGCTAAGATGCCAAAGCATCGAGCCCCTAATCCGTCTCATCCCTTGTTGACTTCAACTTTCTCCTGAAAGCTATCTATCGAAGATTTTAATTGCGATTGTTTCGATATTTTTAGCTCTCCGGATACTGAAGTAATGAGCTGAACTCCTTTGAGAGAGCCTAGCGCTTAGATTTAATTCACTTTACGCCTGTTTGTAATTATGGCTTACGTTTCTGCATCTGTTCCTGGAAAATTAGACGGTTCTTATAGCATTAAAAATATTTGTCGCGTTGTCGGTCTGGTTTGCGTGGCGGGTTTTATATTTGACATGTTGGTGTTGACATTGCCACCACAATTTGGGGTGGAATGGCGCATCGGTGTCATTCAACAGTTTGCTAACCGCAGCATTATTTTGTTATTTGGGTTAGCATTGATAATTTTTGGTAGTCAGGGTAACAGCACTAGCCGAATGAGATTGATGGCTAAAGTTTCTATGGGCTTAGGCGTGCTTTTCTTTTTATTAAGCTTGCTATCTGTTGTTGACAGCGTGCGTTTAAGCCAGCGAGCTGTCAGTAATATTAGTACGCAGGAATCAGAACTACAAACTCAGCTTCGAGATGCTCAGGCTAATCCAGAGGGTTTGCCAGATAATGTTAACCTTGAGGACTTAACTCAGTTTTCTCAACAACTTACTGCGCAAGCTGATACCCTCAAGAAAAATGCACAGCGCACTGTTCTTAAGACGGGAATCTCTAATATTGGGAATCTTGTATTAGTTGGTGCAGGTCTGCTGGCGTTAGGTCGTGGTGGCATGCGATTGTCTCGCACTAAAGGGTAATTGATATGAATTGGCAGATATCCAAAATTGATGCTAATGGTCTGTTGAAGGCAGGGCGAAACCTATTTCAGCAAGGTTTGAGAAATACCCATAACCGCTTGGTCATGGCAGGGTTGTTTGTCGGTATCGTGTTTTTGCCCTTTTGGCTATACGACATCATTGTAGGAACAATCCATGGCGCAGCGAGTTTGTTGCTGGTTTCTGCCTTAGGACTAGGGCTATATCAGCTCTGGTTACAGCAGGGGCACCTGGCTAACTTAAAGGCTTCCAGTGAGGATAGATGGCTAGGGCATCTAATTATTTTGGCCGGTCTAGGAGCTACACCGTTTTGTGCTGCCGCTGAATGGTCTCAAAAACTGATTTGGGTCATGATCCTATGTGGCATTGCCATCAGCTCCTGGGGATTCAACTTCTTCCCAAAGTATCCGGCATCTGTTTTTCTAATTGCAGTGGGACTATTCCCTCAGCCGACCACAGTTGGTAAAGCTGTGTGGGATACATTTACTCCTCCAGAGATATTGGAACGTTTTATGGCCTGGTGTGGTGGTATTGGCCTCAATTTGATCGGTCAGGCTGCAAGTGTTGACTGGACCTTGATCTCATTGCCAGGGGGTACAGCTAGGGTGGATTGGGGCTGCAGTGGCTATGATCTGGCCTGTATCGCAGCGGTCACCAGTTTGCTGATGGGGTTGTTCTTTAAGCAATCATTTTGGAAAACATCGATCATTATTTTGATAGGGATTGTGTTAGCGATGATTGCTAATGTTCCCAGAATTATGCTAATGACAATGGCTAATGCCTATTGGGGGCAAGAGTCCTTTGAGTTTTGGCATGGGTTTTGGGGTGGTCAGATTTTTCTGTCGATTTTGTTTACGGTGCATTATTATGCTGTGATGGCAATCGTAAAGCAAAAACCTACTAAAAAGATAGCTTAAGCCACTCTAATCGCATCACAACTGCCCGGTTTATTACGGAGATCTACAGTATATATAGCTAGAGATTAACCAACACAGCTTTATTGAGTACTTATTGGGGGAAGTTGTATCCGATGCCTCAAGAAAGATTGGTAACACAACAGTCTGATAGCAAAAGGTCCAGCCTCAGACGCAATCGTAATCGGAAACGGTCTAAGCGACGAGGGATTTATTGTCCTGAGCATGGATGTTATCTGGATAGTGTTAGCCCTAAGCGAACGCTATATGCTGACAAGCCTGAATATTTACGTCAAAAAGGCGTAAGCCGTAAAAATGCACTAATGCTGATTGCCCAAGAAACGGCGATAGCTTTAGATGGAGAATGGCTAGAGGCATTTTGGTGTAAATATTGCCAAGAAACAAAGTGGTACCATGTGCGCCGAGATAGTAGTGGTGCTTATAGTCTCTCTGTAGCTTCACGTGAGCTATGGCAACAGGTCCAAGGTGTCATTCACCCCCATGGCAACCCTTCTGTTGGAGAGTTTACACGCCGAAGTGCCTGTATGGCTGGCTATCAAGGCATGAACCAATTTTACTTTATCAAGTAATTGGCAACCATAATAATTTTCTGATAGCTTCTAAACTAACTTAAATATTTTATCTTTTTAGGAGTTGGGCTTCGATGGTCGTTTTGATCTCAGTCCCTCCACACGTAGCCTTCGGAACCTGAGACGAAGGCCGAACATAGGAAAAATATGATTAAAATCTGAGCAATGTCTACTAGATTAATTATAAATAAGTGCCTATGCAAAATCCTTTACAGAACAGTTCTTTGAGTGGTTGTCTAAAATCAGGCATTTCCAACAAAGCCTTTTGTAAGTAATTTTGCACACCTACTTAACCAAATAAGTTGAGAGCTATTTAGCCTAGCCATGAACTGTATTATTAGTGCGCACTTTAACAGAGTTCAGTTGTATTAATTTAAACCTGCGGAATAGTTAAGTAACGATAATGAAAATATAATAGCCTATTTATCATTCCTTAATTCTCTCTAGCTCTTTTCTAGCTCTTTTAAGTAATTATCTTGCTAAGTATAGTGCGAAGTCTTAAATATACTCTGAGAGCTCCGGCTTATCAGCTAATCATTGCAGTAGCAAAACGTAACTGGCCACTGCTAGTAACGAACTTAGCCACCAACCTGGGTGGCGCACTTTTAGAAGGCAGCACACTCGGGATTATTTATCTAGCAATCTCCGTTCTCTCAGAAGGACCGCAAAGTCAGCAACACTCTCCCTTTGTACAACAGGTTTTAGGGTGGTTACCTTTAGCACCTGAACAAATGTTTATTGGGCTAATGGGAATGGCAGTTTTACTGCAAACGATGTTGAGTCTGAGCAATTATCTGAATAAGCTGAGTACAGCCTACCTTTCTGCTAAGGCGCAGCCTCAGGTTACGGGTAAAGTATTTGAACAAATTATGTCGTTTAGCTTTGCTTGCGCTAGTGGATATAAAGTTGGGGATTTGGTTATGTTTGCTAGCCAAGCGGCCCGAACAGTTGACCAACAACTAAACCTCGTCAATGGGTTCGTAGTCAGTGTATCCTTTGCAACAATTTACGCTATTTTTCTGATTAACTTATCACCCTGGTTAGCATTGGTAGCCGTTGCACTTGCAGGTGTAATAATACTAGTGCAGCAACAAGTGTTACCCAAGCTTAGGCGTGCAGCCAAACTGTTGACAGAGGCACAGGTTGAAACCGCGAAATTTATGACTGAGAATATTCAGGCTTTGCGCTTGTTGCACACCTTTGGCACTCAGCAGAGGACAACAGATGAAGCGTTAGTCAAACTACAAGCCGTTCAGCAAAAGTTGCAACAGCGGGCAAAGATATTTTATTTGCCAGAGCCTATATTTGAAGTTTTACCAATTTTCTCTTTAGCAGTGCTGGCAGTCGCTGCCTATAGCTTAAGTCAGTCAGTAGAGACACTCTTACCGTTACTACTGACATTTTTGTTGGGATTGCAGCGATTGGCATTGCGCCTAAAAGTTGCGGCTAGCGTGTTCACTCAACTAGCCGATAATAGCGCGAGAATGAATCGACTAGACAGTATTTTGGACCCTACTGATAAGCAATTTGCTTTACAAGGGAAGAAAAGTTTTCGAAAGTTAGAAACAGATATTCACTTTGACGAAGTAAGTTTGGCCTATGGCAATGATCAAACACTGGCCCTAACAAATGTGAGTTTTACAATTCCTCGCAATCGTGTAACAGCATTGGTAGGGCAATCAGGAGCAGGCAAATCCTCGATTGTAGATCTGTTGATAGGCTTGTATCAGCCCAGCCTAGGACGCGTTACAGTGAATGAAGACAACCTGCAACAGTATGACCAAGCTAGCTGGCGACAGCATATTGGTGTGGTGAGTCAAGATACATTTATTTTTAACTGTAGCATTTTAGATAATCTGCGATACGGTCAACCACAGGCTAGTTTTGATGTGGTAGTCGACGCGGCAAAAGCAGCACAAGCCCATCAGTTCATTTTAGATTTGCCAGATGGATATGAGACACTTGTAGGTGAACGAGGATATCGCCTCTCAGGTGGACAGCAACAGCGACTAGCCCTAGCCAGAGCGATTATTAAGCAGCCTAAGATATTGATTTTAGATGAAGCGACCAGTGCGTTAGACAGTGAGTCTGAGAAACTGATACAGCAAGCACTGGCAGAGTTTCAAAAAGACAGAACAGTACTTGTGATTGCGCACCGACTTTCAACTATTGTAGATGCAGACCAGATTTTAGTCTTTGAAAGAGGGCAGTTGATCGAATCTGGTATGCACCGTGAATTGATGGTTCAACAAGGGCGCTACGCTCAATATTGGAGTTTACAAACCCAGGGAGTATAGCATTAGAGGATTTGTAACACTGAATCGCTTGATGAAACAGTAAGCGTTGGAAAACCTAAAAATGAATATAAATAATCGCCCCAATGTTGCCCTTCTTATTCCTTGTTTCAATGGGCTACATCATTTACCAAGTCTCATAGACAGCGCCCAACAGGTTGAAAATAGGTTTGATGAAATTATTGTTTATGATGATGCTAGTACAGAGCCTTTTCCCTTTGATCCAGAAGAACGATTTCCTGAGATACGGTTTTACCGTGGCGACGTAAATGGTGGTGCTGGACATGCGAGAAACCGTCTAATGGAGCTAGCAACTACCGACTATATTCATTTTCATGACATCGACGATACTAAGATTCCTGTTAATTTTATAACCGAGTTAGCCCCTCATCTCTCACCCAATACAGTAGTTTTCTCATCCTGGCAAATTCGCTGGCTCAATGGCGACGAGCCAACACTATATGACTATCCTGATTTTGGGTTAGTTAAGGACTTTCGAGAATATTTTTTGCGTGGTCATGTTCATATGAACGCTACGATTTTTCCACGTGAACTATCATTGGAAGTAAAATTCGACGAAGATTTTCGAGCTATTCAAGATTTGATCTTTAATGTTCGATTAGCTCAGGCAGGCGCAAACTATCAACATGTTGACACAGTCATCGCTAAGCATGAGAAGAATCCAAGTTCTACGATTAGTCGTATGAAACAACAAAAGTTTCAAGAATACAGGGTGAAATATTGCGAGCGATGCAAAGATATATTACCTGCTAAATACCATTCAATAATTGGTGATATTGCTCTCTATTATGCTTGGGAGTCTTGCCTGCAAGGGTTTGATCGGGAGTGTGATTTAGCGATTTCTATAGCTCGGAAGTGTGGGCAACTCAACTATAAGCAGTTTGGCAACATTGTCAGCTTACTAGCTCCATTATTAGGTCTTAGTAATACTCTAAAAATGAGACGATGGTGGTTTAATCATTATAAAAAAAGTCACTTTAGTCTCCAATCGGCCTAGATAGTCCTCTGTAAGACAAGCCAGCGTAGCATGTTAGAAATAGCGAAAAAAGTCACTCGTACTTTTTATCCCTATCAGTATTCACCTGTTCGTCGAATTTTAGAACCTCGTCGAATTCACGCTTACTGTATAGGCAGTAATAAATCTGGAACACATTCAATTGCGAGTATGTTCGCTAAGCACTATAGGTCAAGTCATGAAGAAGCTCACGGTGCTTTAATCAATGGATTCCTCGACTGGAAAGAAGGGAAGCTTACAGAAAGAGACTTCCAGACTATTCTGCTAAATCATAATAAATATGCGTGGCTAGAAATGGATTCATCCCATGTGCATATTGAATATGTCGAGTATCTAGTAAAGTATTGCCCAAAAGCAAAATTTATTCTCACGATACGAGACTGTTACTCCTGGCTAGATTCTTTCTTCAACCACTGTCTCAATCATCCATTACGAGATCGCTGGGCTCGTCTTAATCATTGGCGTTATGCAAAATATGGGCATACCTATTCGACCCATGAAGACGTACTAAGGCAGTCTGGTTTTTTGCCACTTTCCAGTTATTTTTCTGCATGGACAGAGCATAATCAAAAAGCAATCGATTCTATTCCCCAAGCTAACCTTCTGATTGTTCGAACTCATGAAATATCAAGCCGTGTAGACTCAATAGCAAATTTCCTAGATATTAGGTCAGATACGCTAGACACCAGTAGATCTCACAATTTTAAGGCCCCCAAAAAGTATAAAATCTTAAATCATATCGATAGTAGCTTTATCTTGCATAAGTCAAAATTATATTGTTCTGATCTAATGGCCAATTATTTTGGCGATGCTAACTATCTAGATAAAGCTCTTAATAAGCTGTAGCTATGGATTTCTTTTCCAAAAATATTTTATGTTTGAGCGTTTATTTAGATATTTTTCGAGAAAAATAGAAAAAGACTCCGGTGTAAAAGAAGGCAGCAAGTTTAATATCTTACATCTTGGAGAAAATACTTATATTCATCCTGACTCACATATAGATTTTCATACTCACATTGGGGCTAATACAAATATTAATGGACCTGCTTATATCAGAAGTGGGAAAAGATGCCCAGTCACGATTGGAAAGTATTGTGCAATTGCCCACAACTTCAGAGTTAGACCGAGAAATCACAATACTAACTATCTAAATCTGCAAGATGAGTTTCAAGATGGACACGGATTTCCTAGCCTTGAAGCAATCAAAGGACCGGTCACTATTGGAAATAACGTCTGGATTGGAGATAACGTATTAGTGTTATCGGGTGTAACCATAGGCGATGGAAGTATTATAGGGGCCGGTTCCGTTGTTACAAAGGATATTCCTGCTTACCATATTGCTGCTGGCATTCCAACAAGGATAATTAAAAAGCGATTTAGAGATGAAATTATTCAACAATTAATAAATATTGATTGGTGGGACTGGTCTGAGGAAAAGATAAAGCGTAACAGTAGAATTTTTTCAACTAAACTAAATGAATTAGAAGAAATTGACTTGCAGTTAATCATAGTAGATTAAACAAATGAGAATTCATGGTATATCCTTAGTGAAAAATGAGGTAGATATTATTTCACAAACTTTAGCTGCCGCTGCTATATGGTGTGATTTTATTTATGTGCTTGATAACGGTAGTACAGATGGAACATGGGAAAAGGTTTTAGAAATTTCTGCAAGTAACGAGAAAATTATTCCATACAAGCAAGATTCAAAGCCGTTTTTTGATGGAATGCGTGGAGAGATATTTAATAGGTATAAAGAAAATAGTGAGGGGGGTGATTGGTGGTGTCGTCTTGATGCAGATGAATTCTATATAGATGATCCAAGAATATTCTTGTCTAAAATATCCAGTAATTATAATTTTGCTTGTAGTGCTAGTTTTGGATTCTATTTTACAGAGAAAGATTTAGAGTTATACAAGCAAGATAAAAGCTTTTATTCTGACGAAGTAATGGTCGAGAAAAAGATCAGATACTATTCAAGTAAATGGTCAGAAATTCGGTGTGTAAAACATACTAAGAACTTTGTATGGCCATTAGAAGAAGGATGGCCAATTAGTGGTGGGAGCGTCTACCCTGTAAGAATTTGGACAAAGAACTATAGATATCGTTCACCAGATCAGATTCAAAGGCGAATAGATACGCGCCGAGAAGCCATGAGAAGAGGAAAGTTTATACATGAACTAGCTTCGCATGAGACATGGAAAGCTAGAAGCAGTATTCTACCAACGAAGACGCTACATAAAGATAATACAATCAGTCCAGATGATTTATCTTGGAAAGATCGAGTAGCTGATTCTAAATCTCTTAGCCTATACGAATTTGACGGTAAGTTTCTTTGTAATGAAGAGTACATGCCCTCAATTCAAAGCATAGAGAATTACATTAATAAAAGCCAATCTCCAGGTAAAAAAACTAAAAAAGTTGGTCTACGCAGACCTTTCAAGGCTCTTCGGCAACGCTAAGGGCCATCTAAGTTGGTAAATATTGAGGAAGCCCAACTTTAAAGCTGCAGAGTTCGATTGTTTATTGATAAGTTTCTCTATTTTTTAATCAAGCTATGTCAATTGGAGCACTAGCGCTAAAGGTTCGCCAAAAATATGAGCATGGTTTGACTGTTGCTCACTACCGCGACACTGTGCGCCCTCGAATACTCAAAACCCGTCCCATATCCAATACCACTGACACCATTTGTGAAATTCATGTGCTCACTTCAGCTAAAGACTGGCTAAATCTGATGTGGGCACTTAAATCCTTTTACTGGGCTTCTAGGCGCAACTATGCTCTTTGCATCCACGATGATGGCACACTTACTGACGAACATCGCAACACCCTTCAAAAACATTTTCCCAAAGCTAGGGTGATCGAACGCAAAGCTGCTGATGAATATGTTCTCGCTAGCTTAGCCAAGCATCCTAGATGTCTAGAATTTCGTAAAAATAATCACTTAGCACCTAAGGTATTGGACTTTGCCGCTTATTTGAATAGCGATCGCATGTTACTACTCGACAGCGATATTCTCTTTTTTGAAGAACCTGCAGCTCTACTCGACCGTATCGAAAACCCTGAATATCAGCTCAATACGATCAATGGTGACACTGCCAGTGCCTTTACCGTTGATCCAGCTATAGTTAAAGTCCAATGTGGCTTCGATATGGTTGAGCGATTTAATTCTGGGCTAGGACTGATTCACAAAGCCTCAGTAAATCTAGACTGGATTGAAGATTTTTTGAGTCTGCCAAATATCATTGGTCACTTTTGGCGAATTGAGCAGACCCTGTATGCCTTATTTAGTTCTAAGTTTGGCGCTGAACTGCTGCCCTCTGCCTATGATGTCCATCTTGAAGGCGATATCAACGGTGCTCCAAGCCGCCACTATGTTGGGACAATTCGTCATTTAATGTATGGCGAAGGTATACGGCATCTAGTCAAGCAAGGTTTCCTCAAGGATTTGTGTTAAATGCGAGTACTGATGATGCCCGATGGTCGGGCAGATAATCCCTATCAGGCATTATTAGAAAAGGCGCTACAGAATGCTGGAGTTGAAGTCTCCTTTCCAGTGGGCTATCGTCGATTGCTACCTTTTTATAGGGCTGTTTCTAACCAACCAGACAAAATCGATGTCCTGCATTTGCATTGGTTGGGACCATATCTTAAAGGCGATTCTGTGATCAGTCGGTGGTTTTATGCCATAAAGTTTTTAGTTGATATTTTTATAGTCCAGCTATCAGGCACAAGAGTTGTTTGGACAGTCCATAACCTGATTGCCCATGATACTCAGTATGCTCATTTACAGTGGTGGATACGTAAACGGTTAGCAAAAATTGTTGACCAACTGATTGTCCATAACCATTCTTCTAAAGAATCAGTTGTCGACCTCTATTTAGCGGCTGATAGCTCTGTTAGTGTGATTCCCATTGGGCATTATCGGGATATATACGAATCTGCCATTGATGCTTCAACAGCACGTGAAATTCTGGAGTTGCCAGCTACCGGTAACGTTTACCTATGGCAAGGGCTATTGCGTCCCTATAAAGGAGTCGAATCATTATTAAAAATTTGGTCCGAGCATCAGGAAATTTTTGCTGACCATACACTTGTTATTGCTGGAGCAGCCTCTGATCAGAACTATGGAAAGAAAATTGCTGATATGGCTGCTCAGATTCCAGGAGTTTATACATATTTAGAGTTTATCGAAGATAACAGAATGCATCTGTTTTTCAGCGCTGCATCAGTTGTGGTGTTGCCCTTTAAGCAAATTTTGACCTCTAGTAGTCTTGTTTTGGCCATGTCTTATGCTAGGCCAGTAGTTGCACCCAAATTGGGAGGAATTCCAGAAACGCTGGATGATGCAAATTGGCTACTGTACGACCCAAGTGATGAACTAGGCTTACTACATGCCTTTAAAGAAAGTATGGAAACAGATTTATCTACGCTAGGTCAAATTGTGCGTCAGATCTGCGATCGCATGGACTGGCCCAACATTGCTCAAAAAACTCAACAGCTATATCAGTCAATATTAGACAATTAATTTTTTCAAGAACATCATAGGATGACACTTGATTAATAATGCAAATCCTGGAATGCCAGCAGTATGAGATTAATGCTCCTCATATATTTAAGCATTACCGTATTTAAGTCACCAAGCAATTCTTAACTGAAGTCTTATAAACTCAAATACACTTGAAATGTCTGAAACGAAGAAGCCAGCAATTACTCTTCTTACCTGTACTCATAATGGTAGTAGAACACTTCAAAGAGCCTTAGAAGCGATAGCCAAGCAGACTGATATATCCAAAGAAAGCTTTGAAGTCCTTATAGTTGACAATGCCTCTATTGATAACACTTTTGATATTGCCATCAAAACTATACAAGAACTGGGCATTAAGGGACGAGTTATACAAGAGAATCGCCCAGGAAAACTTTATGCCTTTATTACAGGAATTTCTAAAGCTCAAGGTGATTTAGTTAGCATTATTGATGACGATAATTTGATAGAACCAGGCTTTATTAAATATACGCTTGATGTTTTTCTACGTTATCCACAAGTAGGCATTGTAGGCTCTAAAAATAGAGTGTTAACTGAACATCCACTTCCATCTTGGTTTAATTGGACCTGCAATTCCTATGCTTGTTCACAACCTTGGCTTGAGCAGCCTCACCATCAAGATCAAGAGGGTATAATTACATCCGATTTTGGTATAGTATCTGGTGCAGGATCCACCTTTCGAGTCAAACCGATCCTAGATTGTTTAGAAGGAGGATACCAGTTCTTTGAGGATACTAGACCTGGCAAAACGATTGCTGGTGAAGACCTTGAGATTTGTTATTTATTAAATAGCTGTGGTTACTCTTTTGCCTATGACCCACGTATTCAGATCCGTCATGCCATTAAAGAGGAGCGCCTTAATCTCGATTCTTTTAAAGCGCTTTGCAACAGAATCGGCTCAGCTAGTTTAGCCATAGATCCATTTATGTTTACCCATAAAACCACCAGTAAACAATTCTCGTGGAAATGGACTTGGCAGTGGCAGTTAATTTCTAAAGTCAAACGCTACTATCAACTTTCATCAGCTCCATTGTTCAAGAATTTTGATGAAAAGGAAAAGTTTTTAAATTGGCGTGAAAAAACAATATGTTTAGGCGCTATCCAAAGAATTCTCGCTGAACGTGAAAACTACACTCAGTATATTCATCAGGTAGCTGCTGGTTCATGGACTGAACTACGTGTTCGTTAAAAAGGAATTTAATAATAATGCATCCTGCACCTGACGTTAGCATTCTTATTCCTTGTTATAACGCCGAAAATTGGATTAGTCAGGCTATTGAAAGTGCCCTGACTCAAACTTACACAAATCAGGAAGTTATTGTTATTGACGATGGGTCTACTGACAATAGTCTGGCCCAGATTAAATCATTCGGCGATAAGATCTTTTGGGAAACAAGACCAAATCAAGGTGGTAATGCGGCCAGAAATCGATTGCTTGAGCTAAGTAAAGGCGACTGGATTCAATATCTAGATGCTGATGATTATTTATTACCAAACAAAATTGAACAGCAAATTCAATTTTTAGCTGAAGTCCCACATACAGATGTCATCTATAGTCCTAGTGTTTATGAATACTGTAATGATGGACAACCTAGGCAAGAAGTCTTACCAATTCCAGCCCCCCATGATCCTTGGATCTTATTAGCACGTTGGTATCTACCTCAAACTGGAAGTCCTCTGTGGCGTAAACAGGCATTACTAGATGTTGGAGCTTGGGAAACAAATCAGCCTGTCTGTCAAGAGCATGAACTATATTTTCGGTTACTGCTCAATAATAAGCAATTTCAATATTTTGATAAAGCAGGTTCTGTATATCGCCAGTGGAGTGAATCGACTGTCTGCAAAAAAGATCAATCCTTTACTCGTCATCATCGGCTGATTATTGAAGCCCAGATAGAACAATATCTAAACAAAAAGGGTGAATTGACTCAAGATAGGTTACAAGCTATTAATCAAGCTCGGTTTGAATGTGCTCGAATGGAATGGTTAAAAAAACCAGCTCAGGCAAAACAAATCATTTCTTCGATACAGAGTAGTGATTCCAGCTTTATTCCTGGTGGTGAGGCAGCCCCTAAGAGCTATCAAATGTTTTTCAGGATTTTAGGTTTTGAAGCAGCAGAAAGAATTGCTGCACTCAAAAGAAGAATTTAATCTAATGTTTAGCTCTAATTCTAGTAACTTTTATATTCTTCAAAAGGCAATATGTCACTAAAAATTAGTATTGTTACTCCTAGCTATAATCAGGTTGATTTTATTGAAGAAACCATTTTATCGGTACTTGGCCAGAATTATGACAATATTGAATATATTGTTATTGATGGTGGTAGCTCCGATGGCAGTGTAGATATCATTAAACAGTATGAAAAGCATATAAATTACTGGGTTTCAGAACCAGATCGCGGCCAGTCACATGCGATTAACAAAGGATTTGAGATAGCCACTGGGGATATTCTTTGCTGGCTTAATAGCGATGATTGCTTTCTCCCTGGTGCATTGTCCCATGTCGCAGATTTATTTCAGCGTAATCCTAAGAAAGACTTTTTAACTGGTGGTTGGTGGGTTCTAGAACCAGATGGCTCAATTGCGCCGGTTCGCCCAACGGGCGTTGGTATGCTTCCTAGCTTAGCATTATTGCTTGGTCACCATGGTTGCATAGGACAGCATTCTACTTTTTGGCGTCATGAACTCTTCCAAAAGGCGGGCCCTATAAGAGAAGAGTTAAATTATGCTATGGACCATGAATTATGGATTCGTATGTTCCAATCTGGTGCCACACCTTTAATTACTGCAAGAAATCTTGCAATTTATCGCCAACAGCCTCTACAGAAGACGCAGCACAAAGGTATTAATGGCAATTCATATTATTGCGAATGCCAAAAAATCATGAAGGATTACCGGATAAAGTATGGAAATTTAGTGCAGTTTAAATCAAAATTTTCTGCTCGAATTTATAAATTACTTAAACATAGAAATATTCATCCTCGTCTTGGTCTCCGTCCACCACTAGGTTTTGATATTGATTATTCAGAATGGCTTCAAGGTATAAAACATGATGTCATTATGCAATAGTCATTAGTCGACACTCTAAATTAGTAACATAAGTTACTGCAGAATCTATATATTTATAAGGCTTTAATTCTAGAATATAGAAATTTATATTGTAGTTTTTAGTTGAGATAAGAAGAAGTGCTTTTATGAATACTGTTGTTTTAGATAGTCAGGAAGGAAATCAAGCGGGGCGCTCAAGCTATTCTCTTATCGCTGAGTACTTAAATTTAGAAGCAGCTATTAGGGTCAGACGATCATCGAGTCATACATTGGCTAGTCGAGTGATTCGAAAAGCCATATCAAAATTGGCAGTTTCTAGCTGGTATGGCATAAGTTCTCTTCAATTAGAATTTTTAGCGGCTACATATGATAAGTCCAAGTTAAGCCTGATTCATATGTTGTGGGCTGATCGTGATTGGGGTTATCTCGACAGCATTAGTTTGCTCAAAAAAATACCGCTCATAGGAACTTTTCATGCTTGTCCAGATGATTTTTCTTCAACTGTTTCTCAACCTCAACGACTTAGAAACTTAGATGCCATACTCTTAATGAGTGAGGTTCAGAAAGATAATTTTATAAATGCTGGTGTACCAGAGGAACATATTCATGTTATTCACCATGGAATCGATACTAAACACTTTAAACCTTTAGAGAGTTCCTCTTTGGAAAAAGATTATTTTGAAATTTTGCATGTTGGTAGTTATCGTCGTAATTTTGATGTTTTAGAACAGGTCTGCGATAAAATCAGCGATCATCCTTTTGTCAGGTTTAAAGTTATTACCTCTGCATCGCTAGCAAATCGATTTGCTGGCAGGCAGAACGTTGAGGTTGTGTCTGGCCTTACTGATCAACAACTATTGCAGGCATACCAAAATGCAAGCTGTTTACTTATGACGGCAGAAGCAGCAACCGCCAACAATGCAATTCTCGAAGGAATTTCCTGTGGTTTACCAGTGGTAGCAGAGCGTATTGGTGGTATTCCTGAATATGTTAATGAGAACTGCGCAATTCTCTGTGAGCCTTGTGACGTTAATGGCTTAATCAGTGCTTTGGAATTCCTATCGACTAATCAGGAAAACTGTCAACAAATGGGCCAGGCTGCACGGAAGCGTGCTTTAGAACTGGATTGGGTTCATGTTGCAGCTAAGACTCAGGCTGTTTTTGATCAAGTAATCGCTGGGAGACAATAGTCGTATGCGTGTTGCAATTCTCACCAACAATGCCAATAGTTACCCCAGACCCATGGGCCTAGGGTTACAACGCATGCTAGCCAAAGGCGATATTGATTCAGATGTTATTACTGATGGCTGGGATCGAATTCAGCGACCTCCAGAAAATTCACTATCTAGTTTCAAAGATATCATTACTTTGAAACCCTTTCGTACAGTTATAAATGAGCGTCGAAAAGCACAGTTCTTAAAAAAGCTTGCAGATTATGACGTTATTGTTGTTGTCAGTCACATGCCAGCTGCCTACATGCGATATTTCTTGGATGATGAGGTAGTTCGCGATGCGCTTGCTGGTCGCCCCTTGCTACTTTACGATTTGGTCTATTTACCAACTCGAGGTGGTTGGACAGAAGCTTTGCAAAAAGGTGACTCATCGCTGGGTATTCCAGAAGGAGGCCACTGGGGAATTGATCGCTATGACTGGCATCTTTGCGTCTCAGTCGTAAGTGAATTTGCATTGCCAAAAGAACCGCAGCCGTGCAACATTATTGGTCTTGACATAGACGATGGTACTCTTTTTCCTGAGCAAGATGAGTTTCGGGCGCTGATTGATTTTGAACGACCAGAATTTGCCGTTGAAAGACGCATTCAAATAGAAGCACTTGAGCGCGCAGAAATACCATATACAGAGTTGAAAGGCAGTTATACGATTGCCGAAATACGCGCAATTTACCGTAAATCAGCGGTTTACTTTATTGCGTTTCGAGAAAGCTTTGGTTTACCGATCTGTGAAGTTCAGACCTGTGGTGGTTTGATTGCAACCCCTTACAGCAATTGGGTACCGTCTCATTGGCTAAAGGAAGACCTGCATATTCCTGGACCTGGACGTCTTGGAGCCAACTTTCTAATTTATGACAATGACGTCAATAAGTTAACAGAGATGTTGCAAAAAGCCAAAGCTGAGTGGAATGCTCAAATTGTGCGGCAGTCTTTCTTTAAGGAATATCCTCATTATTTTAGTGGAGATATTGAAGCCTTAAAGCAGGCAATTGATTGTGCCCTTACCCAACCCAACCGGCCTGGCTCTAACCAGGCAAAAGTCATAGCGTAATAAGTCTTACCAATTTTCTATCCTAGCTTTTAAGGCTGTAACAACACTCATAACATTCTCTAACGGTGTAGGTAACCTATGTTTTTGCGATTAAAAAGGGGGATTGGTAGCCGTTGGCGCAATTTTTACTATGGTCAGTTAGGCGTTAAACTACAGGGCTATGTTTGGATGGGGCGCGTTGAAATACCTCGATTCTTTAATCAGATTGAATTAGAGGCTGGGTGCTCTTTAGACAACGGAGTCGTGCTACTGAGCAGTGGTGAACAGACAACTTCTGCCAAAATTTATATTGGTGCTAGTACTTATATAAATCGTAATACTTTTATCGATGCCTCTATTTCGATCAAAATAGGTCAACAGTGTGGCATTGGGCCAAATTGTTATATTACTGACCACGACCATGGTACGGAGTTGGAGCTACCACCTTTAGAGCAGCCGCTGATTGCTAAACCGACCCATATTCGAAATCGCGTCTGGCTGGGGGCTAACGTGACTGTACTGAAAGGAGTCACCATTGGTGAAGATGCTGTTATTGGGGCCGGTAGTGTCGTCACCAAAGATGTCCCAGCTGGGGCTGTTGCTGTGGGTGTACCTGCGAGAATCATTAAGTTTAAGCCTGGCTTTACTCCACTGACAGCTGTTTAAAAATCGCTATGACAATTGTTCCTGTCACCGTTGTTATTCCTACTTATAACCGACCCGACCAGCTACTGGTTGCCTTAGAAAAGATTTACCAATGTGACCCGGCTCCCAGTGAGGTTATTGTGCATATCGATGCCAACGATAATGTGACTCAAGCCGCACTCGATAGCAGTGCATTTCAAGCAGTCAAGGTCATTCAAAGTGATACTCAGATGGGGCCAGGTGGAGGTAGAAATCGAGCGATCGCAGCCGCCAGCCATGATCTTGTTGTCAGCTTTGATGATGATTCTTATCCATTGGATCAGGATTATTTTCTGAGGTTAACTCAGTTGTTCAAACTGTTTCCTACTGCAGCCGTGATTGGTGCAGCTATTTTTCACATTGGTGAACCGGTTTTACCGGATGACAAGGTAGCCAGGTGGGTGCCTGATTTTATTGGCTGTGGCTGTGCCTACCGAAAATGTGCATTTCAGCAAACTACCGGTTATGTGCCCTTAGTAGTTGCCTACGGCATGGAAGAAGTCGATATGGCGTTGCAGCTACGTGATACGGGCTGGAAAATTTTGAGTAGTTCCTGGCTAAGAGTTTTCCACGACACTGAGTTGGGTCACCATAGCCGTCCTAAGGTCACGGCCGCTAGCATTGCCAATTTAGCCCTCCTGGCCTATTTGCGATATCCAAAATCGTTCTGGTGGTTAGGTATCGCCCAATGCCTCAATCGTATTCTTTGGCTACTTAAGCACAGTCGGTTCCGAGGGATTCTCCGGGGAGTGGCCTCAATACCCTGTTTAATTTATCAGTATCGTCAGCAAAGACAATCTGTGTCTGCTCAAACTCTCCAGACACACTTACAGTTGCATCGTTCTCATCCGCTGACCATTAAACTCAATGAAAAATTAACATCTGCTATCCCATGACCTCCTGGATCGTCTGCCAATTGGGTGCCCGTGAACATTATGCGATTCCTCGTGCTTTACATCACTCAGGCCAACTGCACAGTTTAGTGACTGATGCTTGGGTACCCCCCCAGTCTTGGCTAAATCGAGTGCCAGGGTTGAGGTCTTTGTGCGATCGCAATCACCCTGATCTCACAAACGCTTCAATTAGATCCTTTACTCCAGGTTTGTTGCAGTTTGAAGTAACCCATCGACTGAAAAAAACAGGCTCTTGGGAATGCATGATTGCCCGTAACCATTGGTTCCAAAAACGTGCAATCTCCTATCTCCAGTCAATTAAACAGCCTAACAATTCATCAACCAAATTGTTTAGCTACAGCTATGCTGCCCTAGAATTGCTACGTTATGCTAAACAGCGTGGGTGGTATACAGTCCTGGGACAAATAGATCCCGGTATTTACGAAGAAAAAATTGTTGCTGCAGAACAGGTAAAGTATCCAGACCTAGCGCCAGACTGGCAACCTGTCCCTCACGATTATTGGCAGCGCTGGCAGCAAGAGTGTGAGTTAGCCGATCAAATTATCGTTAACTCATCGTGGTCAAGGCACCTGTTAGAACAGGCAGGCGTTAACTCCAATAAGGTCAAAATTATCCCGCTTGTATATACTCCACCGCAAGCTGTCCAAGCTTTTCAACGCAGTTATCCAGATACTTTTTCACAAAAGCGTCCTTTAAGAGTTTTATTTTTAGGCCTGGTGACATTGCGCAAAGGTATCGCCACATTATTAGAGGCCATACAGCAGTTGGAGGGTGAACCTGTGGAGTTCTGGATTGTCGGTCCACAGAACATTAAGATTCCCCATCACCTATTACAGCATCCTCAAATTAAATGGGTAGGTCCCATTCCTCGCAGCCAAGTGCAAACCTATTATCAGCAGGCTGATATTTTTTTGTTTCCCACACTTTCTGATGGATTTGGTCTCACTCAGCTAGAAGCTCAAGCCTGGAAACTGCCTATTATCACTTCCCAAAACTGTGGTGAAGTCGTGCGACATGATGTCAATGGTCTGCTCTTACCAGAGGTTAGTTCAATGGCAATTTCAGCTGCCCTTCGGGACTGTTATCAACAGCCTCAAAAGCTATTAGCTTATGCTCAAAAATCCAATTTTCTACCTGAATTTACTCCAGATACGTTAAATCAATCCCTAGTTTCAATCAAGATGTAAGAAAAAAAGAAGCATACATATTTTGTAGGTGGGTTGAGTTTTGCATGGGCTTTGCCTTCTCAGGGAGTAATTCAATACTCCTACAGACGTTGGGTTTCATATGTTTAACTTGTAATTATGGCAGCTATATTCAAGAGTCAATTTAAGCTTGGAAATTCTAAACAACCTTTAAAGTCTGTTCCTCTAAAGGTTGTTTGCTATTCGGTGATTCCTTCACCTTATCAGCGTGACCTCTTCTACGAACTCTCGTCTTTACCAGAAATCGACCTAAGCGTCTTTTATTGGGAAGCTTCGGTATCAGACTCTCCTTGGCCTGAAAAAGAATTACAACCCTATGAGCACGTGATGCCCGGATATTGTCTAACATGGGGCAGTGCTCGCTTTCACATTAACTGGCACCTACCTTGCCTACACGGCGTCGATGTGGTGATTTTAAATGGTTACCAGAGCACTGTTGCCCAGTTGATATTACATACTGGTGCTAAGCAAACGCCCTGCATTTTTTGGGGTGAAAAAATGGTTGCTGATTCGAGTGGTCTTAAAGGTAAGCTGCAACAGTCGTTTTCAGCGGGCTTAAACAACTGTAAAGGTATTGCTGCTATTGGTTCTAAAGCCGAGCAAGATTACCGTCAACGGTTCCCAAATAAAGCAGTTTTCAATATTCCCTATTATTGTGAGCTGAACAACTTTAGTAACCAAATACCTGAGCGTCCTCGCAATCCGATTACTATCCTGTTCTGTGGCCAAATGATCGCCCGTAAAGGCGTTGACCTATTACTACATGCATTCCAACAATTGCTAGAGGATGGCCATAATGTCCGTCTATTATTGGTTGGGCGCGAAGCCGATTTGCCACAAATGCTAAAACATGTACCTGATCAGGTACATCAGCATATTGAATTCGCTGGTTTTCAAGCCCCAGAAGACCTGCCAAAATTTTTTCAGCAGGCTGATATATTTGTTTTGCCCAGTCGCTACGATGGTTGGGGTGTAGTGGTCAACCAGGCACTAGGAGCAGGGTTGCCTATCATTTGCTCTGATGCTGTTGGGGCTGCTCAAGACCTGGTCGAGCCAGGAGTCAATGGCTTCACATTCCCTGCTGGTAATGCTGACGCCCTATTCTCTGCATTGAAGCCTTTCCTAGAACAGCCAGATCAGATTCGTGTAGCCAGCCAGGCATCGGCACAAACAGCACCGATGTGGTCACCAGCGGTAGGGGCAAAGCGTTGGTTAGAGGTTTTGCAAACAGTAACTATATGAAGGTTTTATTCTTAGCCTATTTTTTTCCTAAACCTGATAATCCCGTCATGGGCACCTGGGCATTAACCCAGGCCCAGGCACTGGTTAGACAGGGTATTGACCTGCAGGTAGTCTCGTTTACCTCCTGGGTGCCAAAAGCAATAGCCTTAAGTCAGGGAGCCAGGACCTATGCCAACTGTCCTGATACCTATGTCTGGCCTGGGGGGGTAACCGCTCACTATCCCCGCTGGCTTTACTATCCTGTTCAACCATTTAAACAATGGGCTTATGTTAATCCGACGCCCTATCTGCAGCTAGCTTGGTGGACTGCTAAGCACAGGCTGATGCAATGCATTGATAACTATCAACCCGATTTAATTTTTTGTCATCACACCTTGCCCAATGCGTGGATAGTGGCCCAGCTGCCTGCAGCCTATCAGCGTCCGCTGATTGTGTTAGATCATGATTTTGATGAAATTGCAGATGGTCGACATTATCCTAAACGGCGAGCAGCTATGGAGATTACTGCGAAGCGAGCTGACCTCTTGCTGGCAGTATCAAAACGAATGGCAACCGATCTACAGCAGCAGTTTCCCTTGGCAACGGTCAAAACCTTACACAATGGTGTGAACTTGCCTCCAAAAGAGTTCGCCCACCAACCTCGTCCAGCAGAAATTCAAAATAAAACTGTGGTACTGGCCTGTGCGTTGTTTGCGGAGCGTAAAGGAATCCCTATACTCATTCAGGCATTTCATCAAATCTTGACAAAATATCCTGACGCAATTTTACGGATCATTGGCAATGGTCCTGAAGAGGAAAAAATAAGGCGCACTATTCAACAACTAGATATGGGTGAGCGAGTACAGCTAGTGGGCAGACAACCCCACAATCAAGTGCTACAGGAAATGGCCTGGGCTGATTGTTTTGCCCTGGTGGGTTGGGATGAGCCATTTGCAACGGTCTATTTAGAGGCTATGGCAGCAGGAAAACCCATTATCTGTTGTGATGATGGCGGTATTACGGATGTGATTGAGCATGGGGTTCATGGCTTAATGGTTCCGCCAAGAGATCAAACTGCAACAGCAAATGCCCTTGATCGCATACTAAGCAATCATGCTGAGTGTTTGACAATGGGTCAACAGGCCAGACACTTAATTGAACAACGGCTCACCTGGGATGCCAAGGCTGGTGAGCTTGTCAGTTTGTTTGACCAAATTCGCAAGCAATAATGTAGTAGGCAATGACCTTCTCTCAATCAAACTATTCCTGGTCAGATGCTGGCTTTAGTAATGATCCAAAGCGGTATGCTCCTCCTGCAGCTTCGGTGGCAGGGACAGCCTGCTTTTTAGTTAGTCTTGCCCTGGCCTATAGCTTTTATCCATCTGAAGAAACGGCAACTCTGATGGCCACTGTTGTGGCTCGGATAGTGGGCATTGGCTTTATAGTGAGCGTTTTTTTAGATAGCCAACAGGGATTACGCAACCTGTTACGCACTGATCTTCTATGCATTGTGGGCGTTTATGGTCTGACTCTGGCAGAGTTCCTCTTCCCGCAGGAAGAGTTTGAGGTGATGACCACCCCTGATCAAACTACGCTAGCACTCAATATTGTCTTAATTGGATTAGCCGCCATGCTAGTGGGGCGTCATTTGATGCCACCGAAACCGATGGAGTCAAGCTGGCTTAAGCTAGACGATATTTCCAACACATTGCTCTTCAAAGTCTTTGTTGTTTCAGCATTTCTAGGTTACTTGAATATGCTGATATCGGTGCAATTTAACGTTATCGATATGGTTGATGCGATGTTGGGAGCCCGCTTCACTCAACCCTGGACACGTGGCGCATTAGGTGGATGGAGAACATTAGTCAACGAATTAGCATTATTTAGCTACATCATCCCTCCTCTGACAGGTGTTATTTGGAATCGTAAGCGGTTTTTCTCAAAACCTCAAATTATTATAGTGCTGGCTATTGGTGCATTAACTTTATTTCATAGTTTTGCTAGCGGCACTCGCAATATTTTTATCGCCCATTTAGCAACATTGTCCATGGGCTATCTATTGACACTACCTAAAAACACATTTAGGAATACGATCCTACCACTTGCAGCGATAGCCTTTATAACAGTCTATGGCTCTTATCATATGTTGGAATTTAGAACCATAGGGCTACGTAACTACATTGATAACCAAGTGTATGCTAGTGAGTCTACTAGAGACACCTTAGCTGTTGATTATAATCTTGCTTCTATTGGCTGGGTTGCTGATGCAATGCCGCAAAACCATGATTTTTTGGGCCTAGAAGTTCTAAACTGGGCTCTTGTCAGACCAATTCCAAGAGCACTATGGCCTAGTAAGCCTGTGGGCCTGAGTGTAAGTATTGAAGAAATTGCGGGTGCTGAAGGCTGGACTGTGGCAGCAACCTATCTGGGTGAATGTTACATGATGGCAGGTATGTTTGGTGTCGTTAGTATGTCAATGTTATTTGGGGCTTTAGCAGCCTGGTGGAACCGTATGGCCATGCGTGAACAGTCTGACTATGCTCTGGTTGTTTATGCGCTGGGTTTCTTTGCTGCTGGTATTACCATGCGAAGTATGTTTTGGTTGACAACAGCTATATTGCCGGTGATTGCCTTAATTGTCTTTCGAAAATATGTGCCTACTCGCTAAATCTATATTATGAGAATTTTGCATGTTATTCCCTCCTTGAGCCCTGACCTGGGTGGGCCGCCTCAAGTAGCCATGAACCTGGTGCATGCCCTGCGCAATCTGTCAGTAGATGCTGAAATTGCGACAACTGATTTTGGGTTAGATGTACCGGTTAATCAACGGTTGGATTATGTTTTTGACCATGACCATAACCTATCGGTGCCAACCTATTTCTTGCAGCACAATCGTCCGGCACTGAAAGAATTTATCTTTTCGAAAGCATTGACTGGTTGGCTCTGGAAACACTTGCCTGATTATGATGTGATTGATAATCATTATTTATTTTCCTATGCACCTACCTGTGCTGCTGCGATCGCACGCCACAAACAGGTCCCTTATACAATGCGAACCATGGGGCAATTGACACCCTGGGCCCTGGAACAAAGCCGCAAAAAGAAAGAGATCTATAGCCTACTGATCGAACGCCGTAACTTAAATCGAGCCGCTGCCATTCACTGCACAGCAAAAGATGAGGCCCTTGATGTAGCGGCTTTTGGTATTCAAACCCCAACAGCAACTCTACCGTTAGGCGTCCATGCTCCTACACGGATAGCCAACGCTAAGCAGGAACTACGGGAGCAGTACAATCTTTCTAATGAGACAGCTATACTACTCTTTCTTTCTCGCCTACATTATAAAAAACGCCCTGATTTACTGCTCAAGTCTGCTGCCCGGCTTAAGTCTCAGGGTAAAGTTTGTCACGTTATCTTGGCAGGCTCAGGAGAAAATGAGTATGTTATTGAGCTTAAACAACTAGCTCAGGATTTGGGGATAGGTGCTCAGGTGTCATTTCCCGGATTTGTTAATGGTCGAGATAAAGATCTGCTCCTACAGGGTAGTGATGTATTTGTCTTACCTTCTTTTTCTGAAAATTTTGGGATTGCGATCGCAGAAGCTTTAGCAGCAGAACTACCTGTGGTAATTACTCCCGGTATTCAGATTGCCCCTGAAATTGACGCAGCTCATGCGGGGTTAGTAGTAACGGGTGAAGTAGCTCCTCTTAGTGAGGCAATGACTATGCTCATCGATATGCCAGAGGTAGCTGCACAGATTCGAAAAAATGGTCTATTGCTAGTGCAACAACGCTATTCATGGCAAGCGATCGCACAGCAACTGACTCCAATTTACAAAGAAATTCAAATCAATCAAAGGCTCTTGACGTCAAGGCAGCCTATAGAAATGATTCAGCCCAAGTTGAGTATTGAATTAACTGGACAGTCATCTTAATTACCCATTTCTTTAGATCCTCAATCCTAACCTGAGTTCTTTTAAGAGATACGGCTTCTTGATACTCGCAACGGTAATAGTCAGTCCCCATTCAGGAGCCCATACGTATCGTTGCTAAGCAGGTTACTTTTCACAAGCGATTAGAAGAGTAGTTCGGGTGGGTAGACGAGTACTGGAGTCAAATACATCTACCCATCCACTCATCTACCCCAAAGCTAGGAATTGATTGGTGAGTTCACCGCCTATTATGGCTTATAGCTGGATAATCTCAATACCATTGATCAAGGGGTTTTCAACGCCATGGAGAAAGTCAATATTGAGATTGCCATCGGTAACTTCGACAACATTGCTAATTACACCACCAACCTGGTGACCAAACTGGTCCGATAGGTCGATGTCGTCGAGATTAGTGGGAATATTGTCTTCAATGGCCACATCAAAGATGCGCTCTCCTGGGTCGTTAGTTCCTATAAAGCCATTGCCTAAGTACAGGCGTACATCATAAAAGCCAGCAATCGGGATATCAAATGCCCATCGCATTTCGGCTGACCCAGGCTCATCCCATCGTTCAGTATTGAAAAGAGAGTCTGGTGTGGTGTCAGGTACTAAGCCATTAGGAGTAACAGCTGAAAAAGCTGCTGTTCTATTGCTGCCAGCTACAAGGAAAGGACTGGGGTTAGCCATGGTATCAGCTGACCAGTCAGAACCACCATCGATAGCAGCAATGGCGTTCCCACCCGCATTAACGCGATATAACACTCCAGAGGCTGAGTCATCATCGACAATGGTAATGGTTACCGATGATGAAGACCCAATAGTTGCATTCGAACTAACGTCCGTAATATTAACTGTGAACGCCTCACTCGTTTCTTCAAGAAAATCTTGCAGGATATTAATGGGAATAGTGACATCAGATGAACTCCCTGCGATAGTTACAGTGTCCGTGTAAACACCTGTTTGTGAGTTAAAACTAGCGCTGGTCGATACATAGTCGTAATCACCATTGTTACCTGGTGTTGCTGTATTAGGAACAATTTCAAAGGAGACATCAACGGTTTCATCGCTGGGTACAGTCACATTCGTTGCCAAAGAAATTTGAACCTGACCACTGTCTTCATCGATGGTTTGAGAACCACTGATAATTGAAACAGTTGGTGGACTTGGAGTGCCATCAAATTCTAGATAGATAGGTTGCGTAACTGGTCCCAGTGATAAGTCCTCATTCCCAGGATCAATGACGCTAGCGACAAAGCCCAGGGGTAGCTGATCCTCTCCTGTAAAGTCATAGTTGGATACTCCAGAAAAATCAAACTGCCCAGAAATATCTTGGTCTGCACCAGTCAGAAGAATATCAACTGTCTGGAATTCTACAGCGTTGTTTGCTGGGAAATTAGAAGCCGCCAGATCTGCCAGTTGTTGATCGAGTTGGGCACCAAACGCTCCGGTAAAATTGTTGATGACGGGTTGAATAAAGCCTTTGGTTAATATAATTCTCGCAGTCTCTCCGGCAGGTCCATTGACAATCACACTAGGGCCATTTTCATCGTAAGTGCCAATACTGCCCGTATCGAGACCATTCACTGTCAGCGAAACATTGAGATTTGGGGAATCTTGGCTGGCTAAGCCCTGAGAACCACCTTGATTATTGTTCCCTTGGAGTTGTCCACTGGCGGTACTACCATCGGCAAAGGTAATATTAAACGTTGAACCAATGATTTCAGCACCGGAAACACCACCAACATCCCATGGTGGATTTGAACCAGCATCAAGGGGACCCTTCTCAGCACCAGCAATAGAATTTGGATCCATGTCTACGGAAAATCCAATGGTTTCACCGGGTTCAAAGCCATTGTTAGTACTCTCATCAAAGAATAGCTGGATAGCTTTAAATCCAGCTGTACCCCCAGCACCAAGGTATGTCTGATTGTTAGGGTCATTGGGGTCGTTATTGGGGGCAAGCACTCCAGTGCCGCCAGGAGTGTCGATGGTTAAGGCTCTTGCTGCTGTATCCCCAGCTAATCCAAATGGGTCAAAGACACTATCCGGATAAAGTGCATTGGTAACATCGAGCTCAACACTTGCTATAGTCTTCTCACCCGTATTGGTTAGTACAAAAGAGTTATTGCCAAAATTTGAGATCTGAACATTATTACTGTCAGCTGTGACCGTGAGTACGGCCTCTCCAACTTGCTGAATACCATCATCTTCAGTAACGGTAGCCGTAGCGGTAGTATTACCCAGAGTGGCCACATCTCCACCAAGGGTGATGGCTGTCAGGGTAACGTTAACAGTTTCAGGACCATCGGCCAGGTCATCATTGGGGATATCAACGGTAATAGCTCCATTGGATGTTTCCAGATTCTGAGTTAGTCCTGATGTGAGTGCACCGTTAATCTCGACTGAATATTCAACGGTGACATCACTGGCAGGTGGGGTGTTGAAAGTGACTGGAAAGAGTAAGGTTGTCACCCCAGTATCGCCTGCTTCTTGAACAGAGCTATCAGAGGGGGGAGCAATGGAGAGCACCGGACCCGATTCAATCACATCACTGACGGTGATGCTGAGGTTTTTGGTTGTTGAAAGAGTACCAGAATCAGTGAGCGTAACATCCACTTCATAGATATTGTCACTATTGGCATCAGCCGCATTTTCAAAGTCAGGCGGTGTGATAAAGCTCAAAGCTCCTGTTATGGAATCAATAGAGAATAGTGAGGCATCATCACCACCACTGAGACTGTAGGTAAGGCCATTGCCTTCAGTATCTACATCATCAATAGCCTCAATGTCCACGACAGCTGTCTGGTTTTCCGCAACACTGACTGAAGCTGGAGTCGTAATCGTAGGAGGCAAATTACTGGGAGGTTCACCAGTCAACTGAATAATCTCAATACCGTTGACCAGCGGATTTTCCACACCATGGAGAAAGTCAATATTGAGGGTGCCATCGGTGACTTGGACAACATTGCTAATCAAGCCGCCGACCTGGTGACCAAACTGATTGGATAGGTCAATATCATCAAGATTACTAAAAATGTTGCCTTCAATGGCCACATCAAAAATGCGTTGCCCTGGCTCACTGGTCCCTGTGAAACCATTGCCAACGTAGAGACGAACCTCATATAACCCTGGGCTGGGTGTATTGAATGCCCACTGCATTTCGGGGGTGTCGGGATCATCCCATCGTTCAGTATCAAAGATAGTGCCTGGTGTGCTCTCAGGGAATGAGTCCCCAGGAGCAACGGCTGGGAATGACACCGTATTATTGCTACCGGGCACAAGGAGAAACAAACTGGGGTTGGCACTGGTGTCAGCCGACCATTCAGGGCCGCCGTCGATGGCGGCAATAGTCTCTCCTCCAGCATTGACCCGATACAGCACTGAAGATAAGACAATGCCATCATCTTCAGTAACGGTAGCCGTAGCGGTAGTATTACCCAGAGTGGCCACATCTCCACCAAGGGTGATGGCTGTCAGGGTAACGTTAACAGTTTCAGGACCATCGGCCAGGTCATCATTGGGGATATCAACGGTAATAGCTCCATTGGATGTTTCCAGATTCTGAGTTAGTCCTGATGTGAGTGCACCGTTAATCTCGACTGAATATTCAACGGTGACATCACTGGCAGGTGGGGTGTTGAAAGTGACTGGAAAGAGTAAGGTTGTCACCCCAGTATCGCCTGCTTCTTGAACAGAGCTATCAGAGGGGGGAGCAATGGAGAGCACCGGACCCGATTCAATCACATCACTGACGGTGATGCTGAGGTTTTTGGTTGTTGAAAGAGTACCAGAATCAGTGAGCGTAACATCCACTTCATAGATATTGTCACTATTGGCATCAGCCGCATTTTCAAAGTCAGGCGGTGTGATAAAGCTCAAAGCTCCTGTTATGGAATCAATAGAGAATAGTGAGGCATCATCACCACCACTGAGACTGTAGGTAAGGCCATTGCCTTCAGTATCTACATCATCAATAGCCTCAATGTCCACGACAGCTGTCTGGTTTTCCGCAACACTGACTGAAGCTGGAGTCGTAATCGTAGGAGGCAAATTACTGGGAGGTTCACCAGTCAACTGAATAATCTCAATACCGTTGACCAGCGGATTTTCCACACCATGGAGAAAGTCAATATTGAGGGTGCCATCGGTGACTTGGACAACATTGCTAATCAAGCCGCCGACCTGGTGACCAAACTGATTGGATAGGTCAATATCATCAAGATTACTAAAAATGTTGCCTTCAATGGCCACATCAAAAATGCGTTGCCCTGGCTCACTGGTCCCTGTGAAACCATTGCCAACGTAGAGACGAACCTCATATAACCCTGGGCTGGGTGTATTGAATGCCCACTGCATTTCGGGGGTGTCGGGATCATCCCATCGTTCAGTATCAAAGATAGTGCCTGGTGTGCTCTCAGGGAATGAGTCCCCAGGAGCAACGGCTGGGAATGACACCGTATTATTGCTACCGGGCACAAGGAGAAACAAACTGGGGTTGGCACTGGTGTCAGCCGACCATTCAGGGCCGCCGTCGATGGCGGCAATAGTCTCTCCTCCAGCATTGACCCGATATAAAACCGTGGAAGAAGAGTTTGCAGCTGCAGTTACTTCAATATCGCCAAAGATGGCCTGGAAAGTATTAGCTGCGGGTTGACCACTGTTAGAAGAAAATAACCCCACTGCCAAACCAGTGCTTTGACCTTCAACCGTATAGTTTCCATTGATTGCATCAAGCACAGCTGTACCAGTTAAGCTAATAGGGGGGCCACTGACAGTGGTACTCCCACTGTTTGTTTCATAGGTGATAGTTGGAGTTGCTGTTTCTGCCGATGGTGCTACTGTTAGTTCAATGAAAATTTGTTTGCTATCAGTTGCTGCCACATCAAACAAGCCATCTGCTTGGATAAAGCTATTGGCTTGAATAACATCACCATCCTCCAGAGAAACTTCGATTTCACCAGATGGACTCTGGATAGCAACCACCTTCAAAAAGTTACTTTGGTCGCCAGTGCCGATGTAACCGCCCAGTTGTTGAAGGCTGCCAGTAAGAGCATCACCTGGATTAAACAGGCTCCACTTGATGGTAAATGTTTCAACAGTGGGTGAAATGGTTAGACCTGTATGGAATAGGTATTCACCATTATTCGAGGTTAGAGATGGATCGCCATTGGAGACATTTTCAATAACAGTGGTTCCACCACCAGCAGCGGTAATGAACTTGACATTGTCAAGATTGATATTCTGACCAGGCAGATTAGAGGGTTCCTGGAAAAACGCCTCAAAATCAATCGTACCGTTGATTGATACACCCGTTAAACCACCACCATAGCCATCGGGTCCGGGACGATTATCGTCCTGGTTTGCATCAAAATCCCATAACAATGTTTGTCCTGGAAAGAGAGTGACGGCAGTACCATTGGCACTATCTCGGATAAAGGGATCATTGACATTCAAAATGCCGTCATCATCAGCGTCTAGATCACCTGGTAGAATAGTGTCTGATGGAGAAAAAACTCTGATTGCGTCATTGCCAAATTCAGTAACCCAAATGCTTCCATTGGGGCCAGTTGTAACATCAAGCGGCAGAGATAGGCCACTCAACCCGTTGATAGTTTCGTAGGTGGCAGCGGTACCATCGGCAGTGAGATCTAACCGACCAATGTTGCCATTAAACTGAGCGACCAGAAGATCTCCCTGGAGTTCACCGTTAAATGCGTCGGTAGTATACTCTACAAGGCCATTGCTAGATGAACCAATATTGACGAGGGAGTTACTCTCCGGACTGTTGTTCTCAATGCGAACGCCGCTTTCAGCTAGGCGAGTTGGATCGCCGGTGAATTTGCTTGGATCAATTATAAAACCGTCTTGAATATTGACCCCATCAGGCACTAAATCAGAGAGATTAGGCACGCTGTTGGGGTTAATATTGTTATCAGGATTACCACTGTCATCGTAAACTATCCAAGGCAGGTCCTGATTTGACCTGGCTGGATTAGGATGGCTGTAGTATCCGCCTTCCTCAATTAGAAAGAGGGGTTCTGAATCACCGGAACCACCGCTATTTGGCTGATTGGTTACCTCACCATTACTATCAAAGATAGGATTACCACCTAATCCCGTGTTAGAGCCATTATCGACTGTATAGAGGTTTCCAGCTTCAGTCAGGACTAAGTCATAGTGATTACGGAAACCATCCGCGTAGATGCTCAATGGAGCATCAGCTGGCAGAATTGCCATATTAAACCCATCATTGCCACCCCAAGGACCCGCTACATCTAGACCATTTGCATCTTCTCTAACACCATCATTAGCAACAGACGGATCATCTGGGGTAGGCAAATCATATATGTATTGTCGTGGTTGACCGTTTTGACCGCCTGCAGGATCAGTGAGAATTGGACGATTATTAAGGTCAATCAGGTCAATTTCAAGGACCGTACCAGACAGTGCATATTCTCCTGTATAAGCGAAGAACTGAGACGGCGCACCGTTATTTGTGTTCCCACCAACTGCGAGATAAAGCTTAGTTCCATCAGCACTGAGCACCATACCGTTATTGGAATGATTCTCTTCTGAACGTGGCAAGCCACGAATGATATCTACAGCCTCCCATTCACTTCCCGTCCAGGTTACGCGAGTAACAACGCCCGAATTAGTGTCAAGGTTCGCATCAGCATTAGTAGAGATACGTGGATCGCTTGAAGAGATGTACAGTATTGGATTAGAGTCTGTGCCAGCAACTAAAATTCCAGTTACCTGACGATTGCTTTGATTGCTAAGCGTTCCATCGTCATTGTGGTTTTGAATGGATTTAATAACTTCACTGCCATTGGATAACAGTAATGTTTCATGGGCTGTTGCAACATATTCGCCATTCTGGACAGCTACTGTAAAGGCGTTAATAGTACCATTTTGCTCGGATACATAAAGTCGTCCATCAGGACCAAACTGAAGTGACGTTGGATTAGCGAGCACATTTGGCCCACCACTGATTCCTCCGAAGGAACCAGAGTCTTGAAAACTAATGACCATGGTAATCTTATTCGAACTACAGGGAAATTGGATAAAACAGTGAAGCAGAGACTATACAGATACTGCAAAAGCTCTCCACATCGGTGAATTACGACTCAGTTGAATTACTATGAGATATCGTTCATCCCACTAAAGAGATCCTTGAGTCGTTTTGATGAAATGTTTATGATGTATGAGCAGTGATGCAAGAGCCCTTTAAAGATGTGGTAGAGCAAACAAGGATGGGTAGATGTTACTTGAAACGCTCTTTTCACTTTTCCTAAGGCACAAAGAAAAAAATGAGATTCTAAGGATAAAATGAATTTATGACTGTTGTTTGCTATTAGATCTAATAGCCTTAAATCTCTTTTAAAGTTAAAATTTGTCACTCCAAGAGATTTCATTCAATTTAGCAAATTTTCTATCTGCTAAATTGAATTTCGCTGTCTCAGTGGCTGGAGACAGATACCTCAGCCTGTTGTTGGCAGTTTAGGTAATAAGCATTGAAACAATGAAAATATCATCCTAAACTTACCGTACCAAGTCATTAAATTGTTCTCATTTAAATAGATATGAGAACAATTTAATGACAAGGAAAAGCAAACAGCCTTCAACAGAGCTGGAGGCTTTATATGTGGGTGTCGATCAAAGTGGCAATGGGAATAGAGGCAAACACTTCGACCGCTTTGAATTTAAGAGCTTACGTCTTGAAAGTCTTTCAGATTTCGCTATTTCGAACCTTATGGAACTGTCAAACTTGACAGTTCCCCCAGCTCTGCTGGGGGGTTAGACCCATTAATAAGATACGTCTCAACTCTGAAGACAGGAGGCGGCATTAGAAAGATTTTCCATCTTCTAACCTCCAACTTTCAGTAACTTTATGACTCTTGGAATAAATGAAGGAAGTGCAGAATTTCAAATTATTGAAATAGCCTTGATGTAATAACCTTAGCTCTTTCGACATAAGCAGCTAAGAATTAATCAATAGTAAGGCAACATTCTTTTGTAAAAGATAGAAGAATCACCCTAAAGTTGGAAACCCCATACTAAAAAGTTTACTGAGATTTCCGACTGTTTCCTTACTCTATTTTAGAAATAGCACCGCCCTATGGCTTCCTCATGATAGTTAGACTACAGTTTTTGAAGCCTGGTTTCCTTACCCCCCTCGTGAACAGGATTCAAATCAATAGAATATCCCTATACGTATTCGTATATTAACTGAGTTTTATCTATGTTCTAGGTGAAAACTATCATTTTCATTTTTTCAAAATCTAAATTTTATCGGAGCTTCAATAAGAGGATATTTGAAAACAGAGATATACTAATCGGGTCTTAGGTCAGTCTACCTAGTATGAGCTGAATCATGACAACTTGAATCAGGGTTTCAGAGGATTCTTGTGATTTTTCATAGTTCACATTAAAAAATTGCATTAATGCAGCCAGCTATAAGTGTGTTCAACAATCCTCTGCTTTGGCAACAAGATAAATCCCTTAACGTGCTCTGAACGTCACATCACATCATTGGGCAATCTGCTATTTCATGCACCATTACAATGAGCCCTTACTTATTTAGGACTACCAATTGACGGATTATGTGAGTCTCTGATGGCGAAAAAATAAGAGACCTCAAAATGCAGGTAACCAATATCCTAGCTTGAGGTCCCTTATGAATATGGTAGATGCAGCCAGTCTATTAACGGTCATTTTTGTGCTTGTCGATGACTGGTATCAACAGCAGGGGCATCGGTTACGTCCTCAGTTACTCGGTCCCACTGTGAGTTTTAGTGAGAGTGAAACACTCACCCTGCTGTTGGCCATGGACTATTTCCCCTATCCCGGAGAGACTCAGTTTTTGGCTCTTCGGGTTCTAGTATGCTGATGTAATGTTTGATGCATTCATGAGC
>ERZ1740067.281-NODE-281-length-42294-cov-7.585052_pt1 | contig 42294 bp, 43 predicted proteins | sample MGYA00581736_ERZ1740067 | MGnify/ENA primary metagenome ERZ1740067 (study PRJEB43018, sample SAMN04849236) | marine metagenome | isolation source: floating plastic debris | place: Pacific Ocean | collected 2008-08-27 | study: EMG produced TPA metagenomics assembly... | reverse complement strand
CCTGCAAAGTTAGCAGCCAAACGCCCTACGTCACTCCGACCACCAGAAAATCGAGTTACTTCTTCAATTCCAAATTGCCTTGCCGAAACGACCGCGGCCTTGTTGAGTGGTCGGTCTTTATTGGTGTCAGTTGTAAGAACTACTTCATCCAGTTGGTTGAACGATTCTAATAAGGCAATGTTCAGACTGATGTCTTTTCCTGTAGTGACCACAATGTTGGGTATGGTCGTGCTTTCATAACCAATAAAGCTAATACGAATGGCTTGCCTTCCCAAGGGCACATTGTTAATTATAAACCTCCCATCAAAGTCGGTAATCACTCCTGTGGCAAGTTCAGTATTCAATAGTTCTATGGTTGCTCCCTCTAAAGGGTTTTCGGATTGTTTGTCAACCACAGTACCTTTTATCGTACCGGTTTGCGCTATAAGCTGTTGGGCCAATACCAATAGGAACAAGAAAAGTAACTTTTTCATGATTTTCGTTTTGTTGAATCAAATTTGCAAAAGCTTGTACGGTCTTGTGTGTCCGCTTTGGTCAACTGTTGGATTTTCTATCTAAAAGGCCAGAAAATCAATTGGACTGTTGACATATGTATTTTTTGGAATAATAACACTTTAAAATATTTAACCACAACCCAACCCGCTTTTTGACAATCTAGGTAAAAGTATAATTCCCAACTGAACGCCTTGCGTATCTTTAGGGTTAATATGACGGCATATTTCACAAAAAATGGCTTAAAGAAATTCTTCTTTAGATGGATGGTGGTCAATGTGGTTTTTTTATTGATAAAGACCACAGTGAAACATGACGATGCCGTTGAAGGTCTTTTCGATTCAACTACCGTATTTTACTACCTCTCTGCTTTGGCATTCTTTATGGTCACTTGGGAATTTAACGATTATCTGATTCAGCGAGAACTACAAAAAGGAGGCCTAAATCTTAAGAATAGCGTTATCGTTTTTGCAAAGACCATGGCACTTATGGTTCCTTTTTGTGCAGTAGTGTATTATTTGGCCCTATTTCCGCTTCGAGACATCATGGGTATTGTCTGTATTGACCCTCCATTGGAATTTCGAATTAACGTGTTACGTGCTACTTTACTGGGTTTTACGGTCATTTTTGTAAACCTTTTTTATTTTTCAATGAAGCAAAAAGATGAACTTGCACAAAAAATGGAAAGTTTGGAGCGGGAGATGATGGCCTCCCAGTATACTTCCTTGAAAAACCAGATAAGCCCACATTTTTTATTTAACAGTTTGAATACCTTGACCTCGTTGATGTATGCCGATAGGGACCTTGCCTCTGATTTTGTTACCCGCCTTGCCAGCAGTTATCGCTATATTTTGGATAACCGTGAACATGATTTGGTCACCCTTAAAAAAGAATTGGACTTTTTGGATTCCTTCATATTTATGATGGATGTGCGGCATAAAAAAGCAGTGCAGATTGACGTAAACATTAAGGTTAATACTGAAGAATACCTTATCCCCACTTTATCGCTGCAAATGCTGGTCGAGAATGCCCTTAAACATAATCTATATAGTAAGGAGCGCCCTTTACAGATTACCATTTCTTCCATTCAAAATGATGCCCTGGCGGTCAAAAACAATTTACAAAAACGTGATTTGAAAGAGGCTACCACCGGTGTTGGCCTTAAAAACATCAAAAAAAGGTATGCCTTTTATACCAACAAACAAGTCTTGGTAAGAGAAGAGGATACTGTTTTCGAAGTGATATTACCGTTATTGGATCAAAACATTACGAAATCGAATCTAAAAGCTATTTCTTGATGAAAGCCATTATTGTTGAAGACGAAGAGTTTGCCGCAAAACGACTCGGGCAATTGGTCAATGAACTGGCTCCTGAAATTAAGTTGGAAGTTACCCTAAACTCGGTCGAAAGCGGAATGCGCTGGTTTGCAAAAAATGAGCAACCAGACTTAATATTTCTCGATATTCAACTCAATGACGGGTACGGTTTCGATATTTTGGACGGATTGGAGGAACACCCTCCCGTAATTTTCACTACCGCCTACAATGAATTTGCCATACGCGGTTTTAAGTATAACGGATTGGATTATTTGTTAAAACCCATTGTCAAAGAAGACTTGAAAAAGGCCCTTGAAAAGTTCAACAAGAACATCACCCGTAACGATAATGGAGCAACCGAAAATCTAGAACATCTTAAACAGTTGTTTCATAAGGAGTATAAGCACCGGTTTATGGTGAAGGTAGGTAATATGTTTAAGTCTTTTAATGTGGAAGACATTGCCTACTTCAAATCTCAGGAGGGCATGATTTGTCTCTACACGCATACCGGCCAAAATTACCCCATTGAGTATACCATTGATCAATTGGAAAATATTTTGAACCCCATCCACTTTTTTCGGATTAACCGCAAGTTTATGGTCTCTGTACAATCAGTCGTGGAAATACATAGCTATTTCAATAGCCGTTTGCTGTTAAAGATTCTTCCTAAAGAGGAAGAACAGATCATTGTTTCACGTGAACGTACCACTAACTTTAAACGATGGCTGGATATGTAGCTACCATCGTTTGTTTTTAAACCCATGATTTTTGGCATATTCAATGGTTGCCACGAGATAGTCCTCTAGGTTGTACTGTGGAATGGGCAAAATACTTTCTAACAAAGCAGTATCCCATTCATTCGGTTTAGCTGTCAGATAAGGGGTTAAGTGAATGCCAATGGTTTCGTAATAAAATTTCTCTAATGAGCTTTCAAATTCACTCGCGGTTTCCAGAAGGTCCTGTGTTAAATTGAAATTCTTAAAATTTACGGTTTCCAGAATTTTTGAAATTCCTGTTATGATTTCGGTTCCTTTAGAATTGACGATATTCAGTTGTTCCACTGCAGTGTCAAAAACTTTTGTGATTACCTTGGCTACGTAGTCGGTGGGAATGATGTTTAACTTACTATCGGCATTAGCCTGAATTCTAACTGGGCCGTTTGATTTGTTCCTATGAAAAAATTTTGCAAATAGATAGAATACCATGTATTTGGAAATAAAATAAATGGGTTTATCCATGATATTTCCACCTAAAACACTCGGACGTAGTATCTGAACAGCTATTTTTTTATTCTTTCCTGCATCGACCAAGTACTTTTCAGCAGCGTGTTTTGACGCTTCGTAAAAATTCCTATAATTTTTTTGTTGGATGTCAATGTAATTGTCGTTCAGAATACCTTGCGTTTTTCCAGCAGAGAAAGCGGTACTGATATAGATGAATTTTTTAAGATATGGCGTGTAGGCCTCAAATACCTTTTGGGTGAACAATAGGTTTTCAGTAAAAATTTCATCTTTACTATTAGGGTCGGTAGATAGGTTGACATACCCTGCAGAATGAATAAAATAGTAGTCTTCGTCCTTCGAAATAAAACGGTAAGGAAGTAAAATATTTTTAGCATCGATTATCCGTAGTTTCGCATGAATGGCATCTTGGTTATTTTGAATAAATTCAGGAACAATGCTACTTCGCAGCATTTTTTGTATTCGATTTTTCGCGCTGTTGATATTGTTCTTTCGAACGATTAAAAACAATTGGTTGATTTCTTCAAAACGAGTTTCCAATAAAGAAAATAGCACTTGTGACCCTAAGGTTCCCGTTGCTCCGGTCAAAATGATATTCATACCCATTTTTTCTCTTGTAAATATCGTTCAAAAAACAAACCCCCGCATCACTGCAGGGGCCTATGGAATTCATTTTTCTCGCATCTAGTATCGATAATAATCAGGTTTATACGGGCCTTCTACCGTTACTCCGATGTACGCTGCCTGATCATTTTTTAATTCTGTCAATTCCGCTCCCAGTCTGGCCAAATGAAGTTTAGCTACTTTTTCATCTAAATGCTTGGGTAACATGTACACCTCATTGTTGTATTGGTCACTATGCTTCCATAATTCGATTTGGGCCAAAGTTTGGTTGGTAAACGAATTGCTCATCACAAAACTAGGATGACCAGTGGCACAACCTAAATTCACCAAACGCCCTTCCGCTAAAATGATGATGTCTTTACCATCAACCGTGTACTTATCCACTTGAGGTTTGATTTCATCTTTGGTGTCGCCATATTCACCGTTCAACCAAGCCATATCGATTTCATTGTCGAAATGCCCGATGTTACAAACTATGGCCTTATCCTTTAGCGCACGAAAATGATCTTCACGAATAATATCTTTATTACCTGTAGCCGTGATAACGACGTCGGCATTTTGAACCACATTTTCCAATTTTTTTACTTCAAACCCATCCATACAGGCCTGTAAGGCGCAGATAGGGTCAATTTCAGTAATAGTTACAATGGCACCTGCACCTCTGAAGGATGCTGCCGTACCTTTGCCTACATCTCCATATCCAGCTACGACAACCCGCTTACCGGCCAACATCGTATCGGTTGCCCGCCGAATAGCATCCACGGCACTCTCTTTACAACCGTATTTGTTATCAAATTTAGACTTGGTCACGGAATCGTTAACGTTGATGGCAGGCATGGGCAATGTCCCATTTTTCACACGTTCATATAGTCTGTGGACTCCTGTGGTGGTTTCTTCTGACAGTCCTTTGATTCCAGCAGCCAGCTCAGGGTATTGATCCAATACCATATTGGTCAAGTCACCCCCATCATCCAGAATCATATTTAGTGGTTGTCTATCTTCTCCGAAAAATAGTGTCTGTTCGATACACCAATCAAATTCCTCTTCATTCATTCCTTTCCAAGCATAAACGGGAATTCCTGCTGCTGCAATAGCCGCCGCCGCATGGTCTTGGGTCGAAAAAATATTACAAGAACTCCAGGTCACATCTGCACCTAAGTCAACTAGGGTTTCAATCAAAACAGCTGTTTGAATCGTCATGTGAAGACATCCTGCAATACGGGCACCTTTAAGTGGCTGCTCATTTTTATATTCTTCACGAAGGGCCATTAGTCCTGGCATTTCTGCCTCGGCCAATTCTATTTCCTTTCTACCCCAGTCGGCCAAGGTAATATCCTTCACTTTGTAGGGTACATATGCAACAGTTTTGATGCTCATAATTGTTTATTTGAATAATTTATAGCAATTTTCGCTTGCAAAGATACAAATTCACCTTGCTTTCATCGTGCCGCTTTACAAAACCATAACAGTTTCTGAGAATGTTCGGGCCCGCCTCTGGAAGGTGACCGAAAGTGAACTAGTGTTGTCTCGAGGTATTCTACTGACCACACATTGCCAAAATCGGTTGGAGGTTATGAAGTCTGAAATGCATCGAAGGGCCTTTTTAAGTATTCGTCAACTCATGGCTTTGGAAGGATATGAGGATAAAGAGCTATTCTATAATACAAATGGAAAGCCCTTTTTGGCTGATGGCACACATATCTCGATATCCCACTCGCATAATTTTACGGGAATCATTTTAAGTGAATCGAAGGAAGTTGGAATTGATATTGAACGGCATCGTGAAAAAATTTTGCGTATTGCCCATAAATTTACCCCCCAGCACGAGTATCGAACCATTGCCAATGCTGATGCCCTGATTTTAAAACTGACAAGGGTTTGGTGTGCTAAAGAATCCCTTTATAAAATCTATGCACAGCCAGGCCTTAGTTTTTTAAACCATATTGTCGTCAATGATTTTGGATTAGATGATAGAACCACCACAGCCGAAATCCATTTTGAAGGTAACCCATCTACATATAAGGTGCAGTTTGATGAATTTGAAGGATTTTCGTGTGCATTTGCTTTTTGATAGATTTAAATGTCTAGATGGTTATGACTTTAGTGGTAGTTTTGAAAACATATCCATAACTATTAAACGCATAAACCTATTTCCAGAATGAACATTTCCGTTGAATTGACGTTAACCCCTCTTCAAGATAATTTTGAACCCCCAATCATCAACTTTATTAAAAAACTAAGGGCTTCGGGCCTAACTGTTCTGGAGAATCCACTGAGCACCCAAGTGTTCGGGTCCTATGAGGCCGTAATGGAACTGTTGACCCGCGAGATTAAGGAAGCCTTTGAGCAAACCGATAAGGTGTTGCTATACATGAAAATTGTAAAGTCAGACCGTAGCGATTATGAGCCTCATTTTTGATTGGTTGTTTGCCCAATACCATGGGGTGCCAACCCATTTGGTTGTGCTCGAAATCATTGCGGTTATTTTTGGTTTTCTTAGCGTATGGTTTTCTAAACGTGAGAACATTTTGGTATATCCCACGGGAATTATCAGTACGGCCATTTTTGTGTATATCCTCTGGATATATGCTTTACTTGGCGACATGTTGATCAATGCCTACTACTTTTCAATGAGTATCTACGGATGGTGGATTTGGACGCGCAAAGTTGACGACACTCATTTTTTACCGATAACTAAGACAACCTCCAAAGAGAAAAAATGGAGCTCGTTATTGTTCTTCGCTACGTTGATCTTCGTAACAGGGATTTATTATGTTTTCGGAAAATTTGACTCATGGACTGCGTATGTCGATATTCTAACTACAGCGATTTTCTTTGTGGGTATGTGGCTCATGGCCAAGAAAAAACTCGAGAACTGGACTTTTTGGATTATTGGCGATGTCATATCAGTGCCACTTTATCTGTATAAAGGATTGGTTTTCTCCTCATTTCAGTATCTTTTATTTACCATTATCGCCATCTACGGGTATAACGCATGGAAGAAAAATTTGGGCAAGAGCCCTCAGACCTTGTTAAAATAGTGCTGTATGGTCCTGAATCTACAGGTAAGACTACCTTGGCCAAACAACTGGCCGAACACTACAATACAGTTTGGGTTCCTGAATACGCTCGCGAGTACCTCCAGAAGAAGTGGAACGAAACTGGTGAAGTTTGTTCTCTTGATGATTTACTTCCCATTGCCGAGGGGCAGATGGCCACTGAAAATCAACTGGCGAAACAAGCGAATAAGGTACTTATCTGTGATACCGATATTTTGGTGACCAAAGTATATTCTGAGGCTTATTTTGAGGGGTATTGTGACCCGACCTTAGAGAAGTATGCTTTGAGCAATACCTATGATCTTTATTTCTTGACCAGCATCGACGTGCCTTGGGAAAAGGATGACTTGAGGGATAGACCCAATGAAAGGAAGATGATGTTTAACCTTTTCAAAACAGCCTTAGAGAAATATCGGCGTACTTTTATTATTTTAGAAGGAAGTCAGGTGGTGCGGTTGCGAAAAGCTATCACCGAAATAGACAAATTATTGATCAATGATTGATTTTTCAGAAAAAGACATAGCCCAGTTAGAAAGGAAGGGAATTTCAAAAGAAAAAGTTTACCAACAAATAGAAACGTTTGAAGAGGGTATTCCTTTTGTGACCTTGAAAAAGGCAGCGGTGGTGAATGATGGTATACAAAAGATTGAAGAAGGGGAAGGCCAGGAATTGATTTCTTTTTTTGAGAGGGTTACGACAAGAAAAAAATTACTAAAATTTGTTCCTGCCTCCGGGGCGGCATCCCGGATGTTCAAGGCAATGTTCAATTTCATTGAGGCCTATGACCCAAAATCAGAGGTGCTCTCCGATTATGTGGATAGAACCAGTGATACTGCAGTGCAACAGTTTGTTGGGGGCATGGAGAATTTCCCATTCTATCGCGAGATAATGCAACGAATTGAAGGTAAGCACGCCAATGCTGGTGAATTGGCGCATGCCTTTATCAAAGAAATGTTATCGGAAGAAGGAATGAATTTCGGGTTTTACCCCAAAGGATTACTTCCCTTTCATCAGTGCAAACGTGGTTCGGCAACGCCTTTCAAAGAACACTTAAAAGAAGCGGCACTGTACGCCAAAACCACAGGTCAGGCCCATCTTCACTTTACCATTAGTCCTCAGCATGAACAAATGTTCAAAAAAGAAGAGGCCATTTCCGTTCCACGGATTTCTCAAAAGACCGATACCGCATTTGAGGTTTCTTACTCGTTTCAAAAGACCTCTACTGATACGATAGCCGTTAATAATGATAATACTCCTTTTCGGAATGCTGATGGAACACTATTGTTTCGACCAGGGGGCCATGGTGCTTTAATAGAAAACCTTGATGAGCAAGATGCCGATGTCATTTTTATCAAAAATATTGATAACGTTGTGGTGGACGAAAATCTAGAGACCGTTGGCAACAGTAAAAAAATGCTTGCGGGCTTATTGCTGAAAGTCCAAGACGAAGCTTTTAAATTTGCTAAAAAGCTTGATTCGGAAGAAGTAGATTCGAGTTTGCTTCAAGAATGTGCCCAGTTTTTACAAGATCGTCTCAATGTTCGATTGCCAGATGAGTTTACAAGCTTGTCGGATAGCAAAAAAAGAGTGATGTTAATGGACAAAATAGACAGACCAATTCGAGTTTGTGGAATGGTAAAAAATGAAGGAGAACCTGGTGGTGGACCGTTTTGGATATCAAATGCTCAAGGTCATGTGTCATTACAGATTATTGAGTCAGCGCAGGTAAATACAAGTGAACCCGAGCAAGAGTCCATTTTTAAGAATTCTACTCATTTTAATCCCGTAGATTTAATCTGTGGTATACGAAACCATAAAGGGGAAAAGTATGACCTACTTAATTATGTGGATAAAAAACAAGGTTTTATTACCGATAAAACCAAAGATGGAAAAGAACTAAAAGCCTTAGAACTTCCAGGGCTATGGAATGGAGCCATGGCTTATTGGAACACCATTTTTGTCGAAGTACCCTTGGTTACCTTTAATCCTGTGAAAACGGTCAATGATCTTTTAAAATCGTCTCATCAAGCCTAGAAAACTGATAATAATATCAAAAAGCTGTCTCAAAAGGGCAGCTTTTTTTATTTCATGTGACTTTTTTTAAACAAGAGTGTCTTATCTATGAAAGCAAAAAAGAACATGGAAGACATCGTAAAGTCAGGCTTATTTGGAATTGCCTTAATCGTGACCTTAGTTATATCCGCTCCTTTTTTTAACGATGAACAGAAGGAAAATATCGTTGCAGACTCAGATAAGATAGAACTAAAAAGGGAAAAAGATATTCACATTCCGTTGTAGCCGAAAGGCAGACGGATTTTTTTGGTTGGTTGATTTGGTTGAAGGGCCGTATTGTATATGCTTTACGGCCCTTTTTTGCTTGACGGAAAACGATAAAGATTTTATATGATCGCTGTGCCTACCGTCGTGGTATATTGGTCAAGAGGGGTGAATGAAGCTTGTTTCCGTTAAATTGTTTTGAGGGTTCTGCAATGCTACACTAACGTATATTATTCTAAATCCCTTGTTAAAAAGGCAGGAAAGGTTACTACGATAACCTTTTTTATTGGAGGTATTGTAAAATTATTTTGAAAAGCATCCGTTTAGGATTTTCAAGCGTATATAAAATCACAGCAAAGTTTTTATCAAACATGAAGAAATACATTTTCTTGCTCTTATTTTCAGTGATGTTTTCAAATATTACAATGGGTAATACCATAAAAAAGACCAACGTTATCACTGCGGTAAAAGATGAATATAAAAAGGTTGATTCCAGCGAATTGACGCCAGCTGTAGTAGAGCAGATATTAAAAGAGTATCCAACATCAAAACTGGGTGGGGTTTATAAAAATAGTCGTGGGCAATTCAAATTGATTATGGTCCTACAAAGTGGCTCGCGACGTACGGTTTATATTGACCAATACGGGCGTTGGTTTACTCCCCAACGATAAAAGAATTGCTCTTTTTAACGAATTCTTTTCCATCTCTTCTTTTTTACACTGGAAAAGCGTAGTAAATTTGCGGCCATCTCAAAAGGGGTGCTCTTTTAAATGACAAATGCTAGATTGAGATTTGATCAGTTCAATTTCTCTAAGTCAACATTTTAAATTTATTTGGGCTGAGATTATACCCATTGAACCTGGGCGGATAATGCTGCCAAGGGACAGAGCGTTAACAAAATGGCCGGTGGGCATTTTGAACGAAGGGCCAGCTATTGTAGTGGTGAAGGTACTTCCAATTGGGTCGCTCAATAAAAATTATGTACAACCAGAATAATGACCCCTTTTATTCGTAAAAACTTACGGATGAAACCGCTTTGTTCAATTTTTCAATGTAATACCGCTGGTCCTTTATGGGGTTCAATGCGACAATCAAAAAACAATAAAAAATATCGCATTAAACGTTCTATTCTTAAAATTACGGCACTATGCAGCCTAGCGATTGTATCGCTAAAAGCACAGAACCAAGTTCAGGATTCGTTAAAAGGAAACAAAATTGATCTAAACGAGGTTATTGTTTCGGCCTCGCGAGCCAATAACAAGATTCCTGTAACCTATTCTCAGTTTGAAAAATCTGCTATACAGCAGGTTAACTTGGGTCAGGATATTCCTGTCTTACTCAACTTTCTTCCATCAGTAGTATCAACCACTTTTGATGGTACCGGTATTGGTTATACAGATTATCGTATTCGTGGGGCAGAAAACTCAAGAATCAATGTTACGATTAATGGTATTCCCTACAACGATGCTGATAGTCAAACTTCTTTTTTTATAAATCTTCAAGATTTTTCTTCCTCGGTGGAAAACATTCAAATACAAAGAGGTGTCGGAACTTCGACAAATGGTGCAGGGGCTTTTGGTGCTAGCATCAACATATTGACCGATAACGTCACAGAGGAAGCGTTTGGACAGATATCAAGTAGTTTTGGAAGCTTCGGAGCGAATAAAAACACCGTTCGGTTTGGCACGGGTCTCTTAGGAAATCATTTTGCGTTTTCAGGAAGATTGTCAAAAATTGATTCTGAAGGGTTTATCGATCGCGCAGGTACTGACTTAAGAAGTTACTTTTTGGATGGGGTCTATAAAGATGAAAACACTCAGGTAAAGGCAGTCGTATTTGGAGGGGAAGAAATTACAGGATTATCATTTGCCGGTCTAAATGCAGCCGGTCTTGAAGCAGATAGAACCTTTAACAATGACGGGCTTTACTTAGATGCAGACGGCAATACACAATTCTACGACCGTCAGACCGATAATTATAAACAAGACCATTTTCACTTGCATGTTTCACAGCAATTTAATGATAACTGGACAGGAAATATCTCTTTTCATTATACCAACAGTCGTGGATTCTTTGAACAGTATATCGAATCTGACCCCTCCTTTTCCAATCCAGATTTAAGCTTTTATGGTTTGCCAAACCTTGAGTTGGGTGGAGAAACCATTGAACGTTCTGACCTGACCACCCAAAGACATTTGAACAGTAATTTTTATGGAACGGTTTTTAGCCTACTCTACAAAAACCAGAATGTTGATGCGGTTTTTGGTGGGGCGTGGAATCGTTACGATGGCGAACAATTTGGTGAGGTCACCGCTCTGGAAACAGGTCAGTTGCCATCTTTTCCATTCAGGTTTTATAATAATGGAACGGATAAGAAAGACTTTAATGTCTATGCAAAAGCAAATTTTCAGTTGAACGAAAAATTCTCTCTTTTTGGTGATTTACAGTTACGAACGGTAGACTATAACGCATCGGGAACTTATTTTACTTTTGCGGCCATAAGCGACTTGAACGTCGATGAGCAGTATACTTTTTTTAATCCCAAAGCGGGTATTACCTATAGGTTAAACAACCAAAACAGTATCTACTTTTCATACGCACGTGCCAATCGTGAACCGGCTAGGGTTGATTTTGAAACTGGAAGTCCTGAACCAGAAAGCTTGAATGATTTTGAATTGGGATGGCGTTACGTTTCCTCAAATTTTCAATTGAATACTAACTTCTATTACCTCGATTTTGAAAATCAATTGGTATTGACCGGTGAATTGGATAATGTAGGATTCCCTATACGAACCAATAGTGGTCAGAGTTATCGATTGGGTCTTGAAGTTGATGCAAATATTTCGCTTGAAAAATGGAATATTCGCCCTAACATTGCTATTAGTACCAATAAGAATGTCGATTTTTTAGTGGAAGATGGCAACGGTGGTTTCACCAATTTAGGCAATACGAATATTTCATTTTCTCCCGATGTGATTATGGGTAATGTCTTGACCTACCAGATTACAGATTCGTTTAATGCGAGTCTTTTTTCAAAATATGTTGGTAAACAGTTTATGACCAATGAAAATAACAATCCGTTGGAAAGCTACTTTGTAAACGACATTAATTTACAATATTCCATACCGGGGATATCCATATTGAAATCAATTATATTGACAGCACAAATCAATAATATTTTTAGCGTGGAATATGAAAACAATGGTTATGTTTTCTTTGGAGAGTCTTTCTTTTATCCTCAAGCGGGAACCAATTTCTTAGCTGGTGCAACCTTAAATTTCTAATCAATGAAGCATTTAAAACTAGCATTGGATTGGACACCGAATACCAACCACATCGGATTTTTTGTGGCCCGAGCTTTAGGGTTTTACGAAGAAGTTGGGGTTGATCTGGAACTATTGAATCCTCAAGATGACAACTATTCGGTGACCCCTGCAAAAAAAGTGGAAAATGGAATGGCGCATATGGCACTTTGTCCATTTGAAAGTATCATCAGTTATCGGACCAAAAATGAACCCTTTGACGCGGTGGCGATTGCAACAATTTTCCAAGAGGACTTAAGTGCAGTTGTTGTTCTTGAAGATAGTGAAATCAAAAGCCCAAAAGACCTTGATGATTGTTCATATGCTTCTTACAAGGCAAGATATGAAGATGATATTGTGAGGGCAATGATAAGAAATGACGGTGGTGAAGGAAACATAAAACTACACTATCCTGAAAAGCTTGGGATATGGAATACTTTATTGACCAAAAAATACGATTCAACTTGGATTTTCACGAATTGGGAAGGCGTTCAAGCTGAACAGCAAGGTGTCGCGTTGCGAAATTTTAAACTTTCTGATTATAACATTCCCTATGGGTATTCTCCGGTAATTATGGCTTCCAATGAGGTTGTGGAAAAGGACAAGTCTACTTTTGAAAAGTTTCTTGCGGGCACAAAAAAAGGCTTTCTATTTGCTAAAGAGCATCCTGAAAAGGCTTCAACAATTTTAGCAACTCTAGTTTCTGAGCAAGATGCGGATATTAATTTGCTAGTGAGTCAACAACGAAGTATTTCAGCCTATGGGCCGGATGAAGAATGGGGGAAAATCAAGAAACAAAGGGTTTCTACATTCCTTAATTGGCTATCGCGTAATGGTCTGGAAACGGCTCCATTCTCAGTCGAGGAATTGGTTCGGCAAGACCTGAATTTTTAGCAAACTATTTCAAATGCGTTCGGGTTATGGTAGGTTGCAGTTTTGATGTCGTTCTGAGTGGTATTCAATTGTGATGGGCGTTTCTTTTTAATTTTGAAAAAGCCATATCATGAAGGCGATGCCTTACTTTACTAAAAAACCAATTCGTTGGGGTATCATAGGGTGCGGCAATGTAACTGAAGTGAAAAGTGGGCCGCCCTATCAAATGACAAAAGACTTTGAACTGTCAATGGTCATGCGAAGGGATGGCGAAAAGGCAAAGGATTATTCGCTGAGACATCAAGTACCCAAATGGACTACCAATGCTGCCGAAATTATTGAAAACCCAGACATCGATGCGGTATATATTGCCACACCGCCAGATACCCATAAATATTATGGATTGCAAGTTGCTGCAGCAGGAAAACCTTGTTGCATAGAAAAGCCGATGGCTCCAAATTATGCCGATAGTCTTGAAATATACAAAGCGTTTGAAAGGAAAAAACGACCCCTCTTCGTTGCATATTATCGAAGAAGCTTACCTCGGTTCGACAAGATTAAAGAATGGTTGACAAATGCTTTGATTGGTGAAGTACGGCATATTCACTGGGTAAAAACGAGAACACCAAGTCCGGTGGATAAAAGCGATGAATACAATTGGCGAACCGATACCAAGATTGCTCCAGGGGGTTATTTTGATGATTTGGCAAGCCATGGCTTGAATTTATTCATGTATTTACTTGGTGATATTGTTGAAGCCTCGGGAATCGCTACAAACCAACAAGGGTTGTACTCCGCTTATGATTCCATTTCAGGAAGTTGGAAACATGAAAATGGGGTCACTGGTTCAGGTAGCTGGAATTTTGGGAGTTTTCGTCCAATGGATAAGGTTGAAATATCGGGGTCAAAAGGAGAAATCCATTTTTCGGTATTAGGGGAAGCCCCGCTACAACTCATCTCGGATAAGGGCAACCAATCTGTTTTTATTGACCATCCAAAACATTTGCACCAATATCATGTAGAGAACATGAGAAAGCATTTGTTCGGTGAGGCCAGTCATCCATCAATGGGTGCATCAGGAGTAATGACCAGTTGGGTGATGGACAAGATTTTAGGCACAATTTAGTTAGAAATAATTACTGAGTTCCCTGTTAGAACTGCCCTATACGGTTTCAAGTTGAAAAATCGGCTACCGTCTTCAGGGGGTGTAAGTAATTGGCCAAAGAAAAGTTCATACTCAAAGTCGTCACAGGGGCATACGGCATTTTGGCCATTCAATGTCATCGTAGAACAATCATTTGGGGTTTGGTTCGGGCAATTGGCTTCCCATGCCGCAAATTGGTCTGAACCAATTTTCATCACAAAAGCACCTCGTAGGCCAACTCCATTATTTCCCACATAAATGGGGTTTCCTATGTTGTTCAGTTCATTGTACAGCGGTAGGTTGAGATTAAGTTCAAACCTGAAATTAACGTCAGGGAGAAAAGGGTTTCTGGGCGCACTGTCGTTCTCACAAGAAATCAGTAAAGTGATGAAAATCAGCAAGAAAAGCTTTTTCATTGCATTGTATTTTGCGTAAAAATCACCAAATTTTATATATCTTTGCGTTAAATCCTCGCTAAAAGCCGCGGAACACGGTGTAAGTAGAGGATTTTTCAATTAAATAAAGTCATACGTTGGGAGAATGACCAATTTTCCCCAACGTTGTATTGCATTAAATGGAAGGGTTATGTCAAAAATTTCATACTATACTGAAGAGGGGTTAAAAAAACTTAGGGCTGAATTAGACCATTTAAGGGATGTAGAACGCCCAAAAGCGTCACAAGCGATCGCTGAAGCCCGTGACAAAGGAGATCTCTCTGAAAATGCCGAATATGATGCCGCCAAAGAAGCACAAGGCTTACTGGAGATGAAAATTGCCAAAATGGAAGAAATAGTTGCCAGTGCCAGAATCATTGACGAATCACAATTGGATACATCAAAGGCTTTGGTACTTTCTACGGTCAAGATTCGTAACCAAGCGAATAAGATGGAAATGAAATACACCTTGGTTGCTGAGAGCGAAGCAGATTTAAAGTCTGGTAAAATTTCGGTCACCTCGCCTATCGGCAAAGGACTCTTGGGGAAATCGGTTGGGGACGTTGCCGAAGTCAAAGTACCCAACGGTACATTGCAGTTTGAGATTTTGGACATCACAAGAGAATAAAAACCATTAGGAAAACGTATTTTAGTCCTACTTACAAAACGTGAGTAGGACTTTTTTTTATAATATGGCCAGCATTTTTACCAAAATCGTTAACGGGGAGATTCCCAGCTATAAAATTGCAGAAGACGATACCTATTTTGCCTTTTTAGATATCAATCCAAATGCAGAAGGGCATACCCTCTGTATTCCCAAAAAAGAAGTGGACAAACTTATGGATTTGGACGAAGAGACATATTTAGGCCTTATGGCGTTTTCTAGAAGAGTGGGCATGGCCATTGAGGCGGCAATACCTTGCGAACGAGTTGGGCTTACCGTTATTGGTTTAGAGGTGCCCCATGTGCATGTTCATCTGATCCCTTTGCATACCATGGCCAATGCAACCTTTCAGCGTAAGGTAAAATTGACCCCAGAACAATTTGAATCAGTAGCAGAAAAGATTCGAGAAAAGCTTTAGGACCTTCCTTGTAAATAGAAGTAGACTCCGGTAGCAATCAGCGCAATAACCGCTACGAGCAATACAAAGAACATTGTGGTAAAGCGAATGGAAGGTTTATCGGGCGATATCAATTTATTGTAGTAATCAAAAACCCTTTCAATATCAGGAGTCCAGTTGACGGGATAAATCATTGAATCACACTTTTGACACTGTATTTGATGGGTAACCTTCCCAGTAGTTTTATGATAAAGTGGGGTATAAAGGTGTTTTTGATAAAAAGTAAGCCTAAGCTTTTGGTTATAGCAAACTGGGCAGTTATTGGTAATATCCGCCTCTTTTATTATAATCTGTTTTTCCTTAGACATGGCTAGGCAATTCGAAGGGAAATCTGCATGATCGTTCCCTCTTTAGTTGATGAAAGTACTTTAATTTTTCCTTTGTGGTATTTTTCTATTATTCTTTTAACCAATGACAGACCAAGGCCCCAACCCCTTTTTTTTGAAGTAACTCCAGGATTGAAGATAGTTTGAAAATCACTTTTTGGTATGCCGTGACCGGTATCTGAGATAAGCACATGAACCTGGTTTCCGGAATTTTCGATTTGTACGGCTATATTGCCCTTGCCTTTCATGGCGTCAATGCCATTTTTGACCAGGTTTTCAATACTCCAATTATATAAAGGTGGATTTAAAAGAACCGGCAGTTCTTCAATTTCTGAACTGAATGAAAAGTGTATGAGCTTAGAGCTTCTTTTTTTTAGGTATTCAAATGCTTTTTTCGTTTCTAAAACAAGGTCGTGAACCTCTAAATCAGGTATTGAACCAATTTTTGAAAAGCGTTCGGTAATGGTCTGAAGACGGTCCACATCCTTTTCGATTTCTTTGGTGATATCAGTATTGATGTTCTCACTTTTTAATAGTTCGTTCCAGCCCAATAATGAGGTGAGCGGGGTTCCAATTTGATGTGCGGTCTCTTTGGCCATTCCAGCCCAAAGCTTATTTTGTTCAGATGCCTTATTCGTTTTAAAGAAAAAGAAAATCACGGTGCCGAAAAGACAAATGATGAGTAATAGGGCTATCGGATAAAACTTAAGTTTGTTCAATACGTCTGAATTACCATAATACAAGGTTTGTAACAGATCTCCGCCTTGAATAATCTCTATCGGTTGGTTTTCGCCAGAAAATTTTTCAATCAATAATTGAATTTTTATGGAATCGCTTGCGACTTCTTCAGGAATATTATGGGTCTTAATGGAACCCTCTTCATTGACCAGAATCATCGGTGTTGAGGTATTATTTCCCATAATGATCAAGGGTAAATTTCCCAATTCTTGGTCTATTGGCGATTGCAATACCTCAAGTTCGGCTGCGGCCCAATTTTCCATTTTGAGGCGTTCTTCTTGTTTGAACTTTTCAAAAAAACTGTTGGTGTTCCATAAAATGAGGCTCACCACGACAAAGGCCGAAATGAGGAGAAAAATATTAAATGTTCGTTTTTTCGGATGGAACTTCATACGAAATGACAGTATTGTTAAAGATAGGGGAAAAAAGAAGTTCTTTTTGTTGAAAAACGCTTCTTCAGCACTATTGTTGCCCTTTTCATTTTTCCTATTTTTGAGGAAGTAAAATTGATACCCATGGAAATTCAAGGCAGGATAAAAGTGATAGATGAAACCAAAACCTATGGCAATAATGGGTTTAGGAAACGTGAATTGGTGGTAACCACCGAAGAGCAATATCCTCAGCATATTATGATTGAATTTGTTCAAGACAAAACCGATTTGTTGAATAGCTATCAAGTAGGGCAACAGGTGAAGGTCAGTATCAATTTAAGAGGTCGTGAATGGGTCAACCCACAGGGTGAAACCAAATACTTTAATTCAATTCAAGGTTGGCGAATCGAAAACATGGAGGCAGCTTCAAGTGCCCAAGACATGCCACCAGTACCCCCAATGGAAGCTTTTGAACCTGCAGAAGAACTCTCAGAAGAAGACCACGACGATTTACCTTTCTAGTTCATGGGCTTAGTCAAGCTCATAGAACAAGGTTTTAGACGTTTTTTACCATCGCCCTTTACCATTGCTGTTCTGCTTACCTTCTTAACCTTGCTACTCGCTATGGGTTGGGGAGAAGCGCCCGAAGGGCAAAGCATTCTGTTTTATACCCTCAGCTTATGGGAGGCCGGAATCTGGAATAATGGCCTTTTGGTCTTTGCCTATCAAATGATGTTGATTCTGGTATTGGGCCATGTTCTGGTCTTGAGCCGGCCCATGGAAATTCTTATTCATAAATTGGCAGTATTGGTTAAAAGTCCGGCCAATGCAGCAGTTTTGGTGGCTTTACCAACTATGCTCGTCGCTTTTTTTAACTGGGGGCTGGGCTTAATTTTTGGTGCATTACTTGCGAGAAAAATTGGAGAGCACGCTCAGGCCAATAATATACCGATTAATTATCCGCTGGTTGGGGCATGTGGTTATGTTGGTCTCATGGTGTGGCACGGGGGTATAAGTGGTTCAGCTCCCCTAAAAGTTTCTGAAACAGGTCATTTGGCGGAGCTGTTGTCACAGGGGCAATTACAATCTATTTTGGATATCCTTCCTCCCTCAATATCGACCTCAGAAACCATTTTTAGCACTTCAAATCTGATTATTTTTCTGACCATATTGATTGTGATTACTGCATTTGCACATTTTTTGGGAAGCAAGACAAAACCTACGGACTTACACTTGACCCTTCATTATTTTGAAAATAGTGATGAAAAAAAGGTAGAGGGGGCAGCACGATTGAATCATTCCAGAACCTTGTCCATTGGGTTTGGCGCCCTTATACTAGTTGCCTTTCTGGTACAATACCTCCCATTTCTTCAAAAACTCAATATCACCCCAAACCTGTTGAATTTTTTCATGTTGGGACTGGCGATATTACTGCACGGTAATTTTTCAAACTTCTTGCATGCCGTAGAGAAGGCCATTGGTGACGTATCTGGAATTCTAATTCAATTTCCACTTTATTTTGGTATTATGGGCATCATGTCTGGAAGCGGAATGATTGGGCAGATTTCAGATTTTTTTGTGTCCATAAGTAGTGAAACAACCTTACCTATTTTTACTTTTTTCAGTGCCGGATTGGTCAATATCTTCGTGCCAAGTGGTGGTGGGCAATGGGCCGTGCAAGGGCCCTTGGTAATGGAATCGGCACTGGCTTTAGGGGTTCCTTTACCAAAAGCGGTGATGGCTCTGGCTTACGGTGATCAGTTGACCAATATGTTACAACCGTTTTGGGCGCTCCCCCTTTTAGGGATTACCAAACTGAAAGCAAAGGAAATATTGCCCTATTCCCTACTCTTTATGCTTGTTGGGGGTGTAATTTACCTCATGGGATTGCTGTTTTTTTAAAGGAATTCCAATAATTTTACCCAAAAATTTGCTTTGGAAAAAGAAGGAAAAGGGTTACCCCTTCATTTTTTGGGTGATCGCATACAGTTTCCCCCTGTAGGGCAAGCTAACGATGATGGGCTATTGGCTGTTGGTGGGGATCTTTCAACCGAACGCCTATTGCTGGCCTATCAGAATGGGATTTTCCCTTGGTTCAATAATGATGACCTAATTCTTTGGTGGAGTCCAGATCCACGAATGGTGTTGTTTCCTGAAAAAGTCAAAATTTCCAAAAGTATGCGCAAGGTGATACAATCAGGTGATTTTCGGCTTACCAAAAATGAAGCCTTTGCCGATGTACTCTGCCAATGTGCCTTACAAAAACGAAAAGGCCAACAAGGTACTTGGATTACAAAAAATATGAAGAAAGCGTACTTAGAGCTGCATGAGAAAGGTTTTGCAAAATCGTATGAGGTTTGGCAGGGCGACCAGTTGGCAGGAGGCTTGTACGGGTTGGATTTGGGAAATGTATTTTGTGGGGAAAGTATGTTCAGTACGGTTTCAAACGCTTCGAAATATGCTTTTATTAAAATGGCTGAAGAGCTTTCAAGAAAAAACTATGCGCTTATCGATTGTCAGATTTATACCGATCATTTAAAAAGCCTTGGTGCGGAAGAAATTTCGAGAGAAGCGTTTATCGAGCTATTGCAACGAAATATGTAAAGGACCTACCAGAACATAGCATACTGCGCCGGATAGTCTTCCCTCCAAGATTCGGCTTTGGGTTGAAGTGCCAAACCATCACTTCATTTGTATTTCAATGCATGATATGCTGAATAGTGTATCATACGTATTGGTTTTAGGTTATCTACTTTGGGTTTTTTTCAATAAGACTTTGGTCTGCCAGGCGGCGAGATAGAATATGTCTTCTAGATGATTTTGAAGGTTGGTTTTACTTAGGATGTAATCTCTTTGGCGAAGATTGCCTTGAACCCTCTGGGAAGTATCGCTCATATTGTGAAGGACAAGAAACTCCATTTCTTCGTCCCATCGTCTATATACAAATAGCTCAGGATGGTCTTCCATTAAGCATTCATAGTGACCATATACCAAGATTGGATATTCTTTTCTGAAACGTATCATTTCGCGATAGTAGTTCAATATTGAATGAGAACGGGTCTCCTGCTGTTCAACGTTAATGTCTACATAATTAGGATTCGCTGGTAACCAAGGACTACCGTCTGAAAAACCGGCATTTTTTGAAGCATTCCATTGCATTGGTGTTCGGGCATTATCACGACTTTGCGCATGAATTATTTTAAGAAAAGCATCCATATCCTTACCGTTGTTTTTAGCTTCTTTCCAAGCATTCAAGGTTTCTACATCGTTGTAAGTTTTAATAGTTGGGTAAGCTACATTGGTCATCCCTATTTCGTCTCCCTGGTAGACATATACGGTACCCCGCATGGTCAATAATAGCGTAGCCAAAAGTTTGGCCGATGCTTCGTGGTAAACTGAATTGTTTCCGAAGCGGGATACCATCCTTGAGAAATCATGGTTGCCCAAAAAAATACTGCCCCAGCCTCCATTGCTGAGGGCTACATCCCAATCAGAAAACACCTTTTTGAATTTAGGAAGTCCAAAAGGCTGTGGGTCATACTTGCCGCCTTCACCACAGTCTATGAAAAGATGGTCAAAATGAAAGACCATATCCAATTCCTGTCGTTTTTCGTCAACATACTGAAGACCGTTTTCCAAATTGATTCCTGGGCCTTCACCGACTGTCATAATATCGAATTTTGAAAGTACTTCTTGGTTCATATCATGCAGGTATTGATGAATTTTTGGTCCGTTGGCATAAATGTTCACAATGGTATCTTGAAACGAAGCATAATTCGAGTCTTCGAAAACTTTTGGTTTTGATATTAAGGAGATAACATCCATGCGAAAGCCATCGACCCCTTTTTTAAACCAGTATTCGATAACATCATAGATTTCTCTTCTAACCTTGGGATTCTCCCAATTCAAATCGGGTTGTTTTTTGGTAAAGTAGTGCAGGTAATATTGGTCAGTGGTCTTATCGTATTGCCATGTGCTTCCGTTAAAGAAAGATTCCCAGTTGGTTGGCGGCCCTTCATTCACCCCATCTTTCCAAATGTAGTAGTCGCGATAGGGATTGTCTTTAGATTTTTTCGACGCTTTGAACCAATGGTGCTCATCTGAAGTATGATTGGCCACCAGGTCCATAACAAGTTTAAGCCCTTTTTGGTGCATTTGTTCCAACAAAGCGTCAAAAGCTTCTTGACCACCAAAATCTTTTGATATTTTTCGATAATCACTAATGTCGTAACCGTTATCATCATTAGGGGACTCATACACTGGGCAGAGCCAAATAACATCAACACCCAATGATTTGATATAGTCTAATTTTTCAATGATTCCTGGAATATCCCCCACTCCATTTCCAGTAGAATCATTGAATGAACGTGGATATATCTGATACACCACGCTTTCTTTCCACCAAGTTCTTTTCATAAATGAACGTTTAGTGGAATTAGGTAAAAATGAAGTAAGTGCTGACAACCAATAAAGTGATAAAAATACCTATGGCAATGGCGTATTTCCAAGGGGTGATTTCTATAGCGTCGGTCGTTTCTTCTACTGCGATTTCCTTTTTTGGTTTTAACCATCCAAAAATGAGCATGACCACAATATTGAACACAAATAGAATACCCATAACATGTAAGTAATGCGGATACGCCTCCGCCTTAATGATACTTAATTGAGCCATATCGCTGATTCCCTCAGCTTGAGCCGCTGAGACGGCTGTTTCCCGAAAGTGAGGCTCTAAAAAGATAAGACTTATCAGATACAGTACAACACCACCTATCATGACAGCTTTTGCACCAATAGCCGGTACTCTTTTTGTCAAAATACCGGTCATAACAACTGCCAAGATGGGTACGCTCAGGCTACCCAACGATTGTTGTATATAACTGAACAAGCCATCAGGAGCGTTGGCAATAAAAGGGGCGATAAGCATGGAAACAATGCCAAGGCCCAACCCAAAACGCTTGCCAGCTTTGACGGTCTCCATATCAGAGGCGTCATGTTTGAAAAAGAATTTATACAAATCGACCCCAAATAGGGTGACACTGCTGTTTAAAAGACTATTGAACGAACTGAGTACTGCCCCGAACAGTACCGCAGCAAAAAAACCGGTCAATGCCCCCGGCAATACTTTTGCCACTAGGGCTGGGTAAGCTTGGTCGGGATTCTCCAACTGGCCTTCAAAAACATGCCAGGATATGATACCAGGAACGACTACGATTATCGGAATTATAAATTTGACAAAGGCGGCCAACAGCATTCCTTTTTGACCTTCTTTGAGGCTTTTGGCCCCAAAAACGCGTTGAAGAATGGATTGATTGGTGCCCCAGTAATATACTTGGGCCAACATCATGCCCGTAAAAATCGTTCCAAAGGGAATGGAGGAATCCACAGCACCCATTATTTCAAACTTCTCAGGGTTGCCATCCCAAAGGGTCTGTAACCCAGCACCCAAACTTCCGTCTCCTATTAATAACAATCCAAAAATTGGAATAAGGATTCCACCCGCTAAAAGTCCGATAGCATTGATGAGGTCTGAAACGGCAACGGCTTTTAATCCCCCAAAAACGGCATAGATCATTCCAATTATACCAATGGACCATACACATATCCAAATGACACTCCAAGAGTCCATATTCAGTACGTTCGGCAAATCGAACATGGTACTAAAGGCCAAAGATCCGGAATATAAAATGGTCGGTAGCAACACAATACCATAGGCAAATAAAAACAGCACTGAAAGCAACGCCTTTGTTTGTCGGTCAAAACGACTTTCAATGAATTGCGGAATCGTGGTTATGCCCTTTTTCATGTACTTGGGCAATAGGTAAATAGCCGTGAAAACCATGGCAACCGCAGCGAGGGTCTCCCAAGCCATAACCATCAAACCTTCGGTAAATGCCTGACCATTGAGCCCGACAATTTGCTCGGCAGAAAGGTTGGTCAGTAATAAAGAGCCTGCAATGGTAATAGCCCCAAGGGAGCGACCACCCAAATAATACCCGTCGGCCGACTTTTCGTCGGTTTTTCGAGTGGCATACCAAGATACTACGGCAACAAATAAAGTGAATCCCAAGAAGGAGGCTATAGTCAAAAAGCCCATAAAACAGTTTTAAGTTAGTCGGTTCAAGCTAAAATATGGAAAATCTAAGATCAACGCGATAGTACTTATACTTGGTTGTATCTAAAACAATTGATTTCGTGGTCGTTGACCATCCCAACGGCTTGCATAAAAGCATATACCACAGTACTTCCTATAAATTTGAACCCCCTTTTTTTTAAATCTTTACTTATGGTATCAGAGAGTTCAGTTTTTGCCGGTGCATCGGTATAATGTTCAAAAGCGTTTTTAATGGGGGTATTATTGACAAATCTCCAGATATACTTCGAAAAGCTTCCAAACTCTTCTTGTACCTGAATGAACGCTTGTGCGTTTGCCACGGTGGCGTGTATCTTCAGTTTGTTCCGAACAATGCCAGCATCTTCTAGAAGCGCGTCAATCTTATTTTGATGGTAGCGCGCTATTTTTTGATAATCAAATTGGTCAAGGGCCTTTCTAAAGTTCTCTCTTTTTCGTAAAATGGTTATCCAGCTTAGCCCAGCTTGAAAAGTCTCCAATACCAGAAATTCAAATAAAATGGTATCATCTCTTTGGGGTACACCCCATTCTTCATCGTGATAAGCTTCATAAAGTGGGTCTCCGAGACACCATGCGCAGCGGTGCTTTTGCATAAAAAGACACTAGAAGTTCTGTACAATATACAGATAAAGTGGCATGCCCAACGTAATATTGAACGGAAAGGTAATGGCCAAGGCCATGGGCAAATATAAACTAGGATTGGCTTTTGGAGCGGCCAAACGCATGGCCGCTGGCACAGCGATGTAAGAGGCACTTGCTGCGAGAATCGCGAATAAAAATCGGTTACCCACACTATCGGTGATATACTGTGTAAACCAAGCGACGGCCATACCGTTTATTACTGGAATAATGATCGCGAACAGTAGGGCGAACCACCCTTTTTTAACCAAATCGTTTAGTTTTTTACCACTTGAGATACCCATATCAAGCAAAAAGACGGCAAGGAACCCTTTGAAAATATCAGTGGTAAAAGGCTTGATATCTTGCGCTTGGTGCTCATTGGCCAAATAGCCTATGGTCAAACTTCCGAGAATCAAAAGAACGCTTCCGTTGGTCAAGGCATGGTGAATTACTTTTTTAAAATCTCCATTTTTCGGTTTCTCCTTGTTGAACATGGCCATAAGCAATACGCCAATGATGATAGAAGGAGCTTCCATTAGCGCCATAACGGCCACCATATGTCCACCGAAATCAATCTGTTCAATCTCCAAAAAAGATATAGCGGTCACGAAGGTCACTGCGCTAACAGAACCATAAGCGGCTGCAATGGCACCTGAATTGGCAACCGAAAATTTTCTTCGAAGTATAAAATAGCTGTAAATCGGCACAAAAATGGCCAGAAGAATACCAAAGAGCAATGACCAAACAATTTCCATGTTCAATGGGCTATGGGAGAGCTCGACGCCCCCTTTAAATCCGATGGCAAAAAGCAGATAGAGTGAAATAAATTTAGAGGAATTGGGTGGAATTTCGAGGTCACTTTTCAATTGAACAGCAACAATTCCAAGGAAGAAAAATAGCAGTGCAGGATTGGTGAGATTGTCTAAAAGTAGGTGTAAGTCCATAGACGATATTATTGGTCAGTGAAGATTTTAAAAAAGCAATGGCTTATAGGTTTTTTCGATATATAGCGTACCCTTGGTACGGATTCATAAGTCACTTTTTAGTGCTTTTTTGTAGTTGAAACCTTCTTTCCAAAAGAATATTTCGAGCAACTATCAGCGGTGAGGTATCGATACGAGGCATGTTGCACATATTAAAAATCAATTTTCTATTTGATTTGCTAAAGAAGATGTTTGTGGTTTATAGCGTGTTGCCTATGCCTTCCGGTAATCGTGCGAGACAATCTGTTCTCCCCACGACCGTCTTAGTTTCTTTTTACCTGTTTCTGTCCGATAAAATGTATTCCAATCAACGTGAACACGATAAAAGCACTGAGTGATAGCCATTCGAAAAACAAATAATCATTTGTTGCTGAAATGACCAGTAGTATAGCGAAACATAGGCCGATTAATGTATAGGATAGGGAATTGACCTGTTGAGTAGCAATCCTTCTTCTTTTTTGTGCAGTAGAAGTTACCTTTTGTGTTGTTTGTGATGACATTTGTTTGATAATTTGACGCAAAGATGAAACAAAGTTTAAATAAAATTTTATTTATATTTATTATCGTAAACATTATAATAATTTATGAATTATACATTGCACCAACTTCGCATATTTCAAAAAGTAGCTGAATATGAGAGTATTACAAAAGCATCTGACGCCTTGCATTTGACGCAACCTGCAGTTTCAATCCAACTAAAAAATTTTCAAGATCAATTTCCTTTTGCATTGACAGAGATTGTAGGGAGGCGTCTTTTTCTAACTGAGTTCGGAAAGGAAATCGCCCTTACTGCAGAGCGTATCATAGATGAGGTAAACTCTATTACACACCGAACCATGGAGTTTGGCGGAAATCTTGCAGGACGATTAAAAATTGCAGTGGTCTCTACCGGAAAATATGTAATGCCCTATTTTCTATCAGGCTTTATAAAAAATAATAAAGGGGTAGACTTGATAATGGATGTCACTAATAAGGCTACCGTAATAAAGAACCTTGAAAAAAACGAGGTTGATTTTGCGCTGGTTTCCGTACTTCCCAAACATTTTGCTGTAGATGCGATCGAATTAATGGAAAACCGATTGTATTTGGTAAGTAACACCACTAGGTTACATCCTTCAATTGATAGCCTGAAAACGGCACCACTGATTTTTAGGGAAAATGGGTCGGCGACACGTATGGCAATGGAGAACTTTTTGGCAAAAAAGAAAATCATGGTGTCCAAGAAAATTGAGCTCACCTCCAACGAAGCCGTGAAACAAGCTGTGATTGCTGGTTTGGGCTATTCCATTATGCCCTTGATAGGGATAAAAAACGAATTGAGAAATGGTGACTTAAAGGTTTCCCCATTAAAAGGACTGCCTATAATCACCAATTGGAACCTTATCTGGATGCCTTCAAAGAAGTTCTCACCGGTGGCCCAGGCATTTCTGAATTATCTCAATAGTGAAAAAGAAAAGATTATGAACGCCCAGTTTAAATGGTTTAAAGAGTATGCAGAAGAAGCCATTTAATATCCTATTTTATAGAAAACATCTTTCCTATTAAAGCATTAGATTGTATTATTAGTTTGCTGAGTTCGAATTAAATTATTGATGTACACTGCAGTTAATGTAATACACACTACCGATTTACAGCAACATAACCTATTTGCCGTCAATCAAATTTATACAGATATTGCTGTTGATTTCCAATGAAGCACCACTATTTCTGGCGTCAATTATCATTTTGGTGATACGATGCTTGGCCTGCTTTAATTCTGCTATTCGTCTTTTGGACTGTTCTTTTGAAATCCCTGGATTTAGTTCTAAATTCAGTAGTTGTAAATTATGAAATTTGATTTTATAAGCCACCAAAGAGAGTAGTACATCCGCAGCTTCAACAGGTGTGAACTCACCATCAATGAGTTGAATGATTTCGCTAACTCTGGAGTTATGATGGTCTTGTTCCATAGCTGCAAAGAGAAATTGTAAAATCAAGCGAATGGCGATAGAAAGCTCTTTTCATGACCTTATTAATCATTTATCAATATTTAAGCTATCTATTGAAATGGGGGAAAGAACCGCCTTGATGGTCGGACGAAATCCGTAGAAATTCTTACCATCTTCACGTCTTAACACCAATTGCCTATCTCCATTGGGTAATAGGTTCATTTGATCTACCACTACTACAGTGCCATAATAATTAAACGTGGCACCCAGACCTGACTGTGAGTTGAGTGGGTTCGCCAGTTTTACGGTCTCTTCATAGGGCAGGGTCAAAATGTATTCATTGGCGGCATTACCTCTACTCTCATCAAAGTGCTCAAACGTTTTTTTAAAGTTTTCGCGCTGAGAAGTAAGAATCAAGGGAAACACCGATAAGATTAATAGTGTAAAGTTATGTATCATAGGCGATTATGATTTAGTTAAAAATAATAATACCTCAGCATTTGGTGAGCAAAGCAAGCGTTAAAAAAAGTTAAACTATTATTTAATAAAAGTAATACTATTATTTTTACGACATAAACATAGCATTATGGAACGTTTATTACAGACGGTTAAGATTGCCATCAATGAAAAGGTCTTTTTAAAAGACCCAGACTCCTCCGAGTTGGGTAAAAGAATAGTGGAGCACAGTATTTTGCTTATCGATGAAATAGGTTTCGAGGGGTTTACCTTCAAAAAACTCGGTGAGCGTATCGGTAGTAACGAGAGTTCCATTTACCGTTATTTTGAAAACAAACATAAACTGCTGGTTTATTTGACCTCTTGGTACTGGGGATGGTTGGAATATCAGCTGGTATTCTCAACGAATAGTATCGCGGATCCCATTGAAAGATTACGGCAGGCCATTTCAATCGTCAGTAAAAAGACGGTAGAAGATCATTCATATCGACATATCAATGAGGTTCTATTGAATAAGATTGTCGTAAATGAATCCTCTAAATCATTTTTGACGAAAGAGGTTGACGAAGAGAACAAACAAGGCTATTTTGGTATTTATAAACGTATGGTCAATCGCTTGGAAGAGATGATTACTGCCGTTAATCCAAATTATGGGCATGCCTCTAGTTTGGCCAGTACAATTTTAGAGAGTACGCTGCATCAACACTTTTTGATGGATCACTTTCCGACCCTTACCAGTTGTACCGATAAAAATCCTCCAGTCAACTTTATTCATGACCTCGTATTCAAGGTGTTAATATCATAGAGATAAAATGGCAAAAAATATTTTAACGGCTTGGCAACGTCTGGTCAATTTACTAAAACTTGATAGAAAAGATATTCTTCAGGTATTCTATTACGCCATTTTTGCAGGATTGGTGAACTTATCGTTACCTCTTGGCATACAGGCCATTATAAACTTGATTCAAGGGGCTCAAGTAAGTACTTCATGGATTGTACTAGTCGTTTTGGTAACCCTTGGGGTCGCATTTGTCGGCGGATTACAATTGATGCAGATAAGAATTATTGAAAATGTTCAGCAGAAGATTTTTACGAGGTCTTCTTTTGAATTTGCCTACCGCTTTCCAAAAATAAAAATGAGTGAGCTACGCAATTATTACCCGCCTGAATTGGCCAATCGATTTTTTGATACTTTGACGGTTCAAAAGGGCTTGTCCAAGATACTCATTGACTTTCCGGCTGCACTGCTTCAAATTATTTTTGGCTTGTTGTTGCTTTCATTTTATCATCCCTTTTTCATCGTTTATGGTATTCTGTTATTGCTTTTGATCTACGTTGTGTTCAAGTTTACGGCACAGCGGGGCCTTGATACCAGTTTAGATGAGTCAAAACACAAATACAAGGTAGCGCATTGGCTTCAAGAAGTGGCCCGATCCATTGTAAGTTTTAAACTTTCGGGCAAAACTTCACATGCCATTGATAAAAATGATGCCTTGGTCGTGGAATATTTGAATGCCCGAGAAAACCATTTTAAGATTTTGGTCCTACAGTTTATTCAAATGATAGGCTTCAAGGTATTGGTTACCGCAGGTCTATTGTTGATAGGAGGGCTGTTGGTGTTAAATCAAGAAATGAACATCGGGCAATTTGTTGCTGCCGAGATTATCATTCTTTTGGTAATTAGTTCTGTGGAAAAACTAATTCTCGGTCTGGAAACGTTTTATGACCTACTCACTTCTTTAGAAAAGTTAGGTCAGGTGGTAGATAAGGATTTGGAGCCGCAAGATGGTGAGCGTCCTTTTACGTCAGAAGAAGGGTTTAACTTAGAATTGAGTGATGTTTCATACATGGTTCCCGATAGGGATAAGAAAATAATCGATGATGTTTCGTTTAGTGTATCGCCCTCATGCACGGTATTGTTGACCGGGCCAAGCGGCTCAGGTAAGTCAACTTTATTGCGTTTGATGGCAGGTATTTTAGAGCCCAGCCAAGGAAAGTTGTTTGTCAACAATGTCGCACTGCTGGGGCTCAATTTGAATTACTATCGTTCTCATTTGGGGCAAACGTTGAGTGAAGAGACGCCCTTCGAAGGCAGTATTCTGAACAACATAACTTTTGGAAGTAAAGACATTTCTCAAGATGAGGTGTATTGGGCGCTGGATAAAGTAAAGCTGACCCAGTTCGTAAAAGACCAACCCTATGGTTTAAATACAATTTTATATCCTGAGGGAAAACAAATTCCATATACGGTAGGTAAAAAAATTGTTTTGGCGCGAAGTATAGTACGGAAGCCCAAGCTACTCTTGTTAAAAGACCCATTAGATCAGTTCAATGAAGATGAGGCCACCTCTATTATGAATTTTTTAAGTGATACGGGCAATGGTTGGGCGCTAGTGGTAGTGAGCAAGAATGAAAAATGGGCATCTAAATGTAGTAGGATCATTACCATGGACAACGGAAAATTGTTGAACGAAAAAAGAAATAAAAATGCTTAATATATCCAACAAGCCTCTAAACAGGCATGTCGACCTCTCTCGATTTAAAGCGGCCCAAAGGGTATTTCATAAGCGGCATTATAAACACTTTAATCGTTTTCTGTTGGTCTTTTCCATTATTGGACTCATCATATTGTTCCTTCCATGGACCCAAAATGTCACCGGAAAAGGTTTTTTGACCACCTTGACCCCAGACCAAAGGCCCCAGACCATACAATCGCCCATTCCAGGTCGTATTGAAAAATGGTTTGTACGTGAAGGTGATTTTGTAGAAAAGGGTGATACCATTCTACATATTTCAGAAATCAAGAATGAATATTTTGACCCCAATTTATTGGCAAGAACAGGGCAGCAGATCAAAGCCAAAGAAATGTCGGTCACCTCATATCAAGAAAAGGTAAACGCCTTGGATACACAGATTGGGGCGCTGGCCAGAGAACGTACTTTAAAGTTAGAACAGGCCAAGAACAAATTATTACAGTCTAAGCTCAAGGTTCAGAGTGACAGTATCGACTTAGAAGCGGCCAAAACCAATATTTTGATTGCACAGCGTCAATTTGATCGTACAACACAATTAGAATCTGAAGGGTTGAAGGCAGTGACCGATGTGGAAGAAAAAAGGCTTAAGCTTCAGGAAACCCAGGCAAAATTGATATCACAAGAGAATAAACTTTTGGCCAGTAAGAATGAGGTGTTGAATGCCCAAGTAGAAATCACAAGGGTACAGGCAGAGTACACCGATAAGATTTCAAAGGCTCGAAGCGATAAGTTTACAGCAAAATCAAGTCAGTTCGATTCTGAAGCCCAGGTTACAAAATTGCAAAACGAATTTGCCAATTACTCTGTTCGTACCAACCTCTATTATGTTACGGCACCACAAAATGGTTATATCAATAGGGCGATTCAAGGTGGCATCGGTGAAACCTTTAAAGAAGGTGATCGACTGGTAGGCATTATGCCAGCCAATATTGATATGGCCGTAGAAACTTTTGTTGACCCTTTAGACCTTCCTTTAATGCACATTGGGGAAAAGGTGCGAATACAATTTGATGGTTGGCCCGCTATCATTTTTAGTGGATGGCCCAATGTTTCTTATGGCACCTATGGTGGTGTTGTCGTGGCCATTGAAACCTTTATCAGTGATAACGGTAAGTACCGCATACTTTTGGCCCCAGATCCTGAAGATCATGAATGGCCTGAAGATTTAAGGGCTGGTTCAGGGGCAGATACGATTGCCCTTTTAGATGATGTGCCCATTTGGTTTGAACTATGGCGGCAACTGAACGGTTTTCCACCAAATTATTATCAACCAGAAAATGTCACCGCTAAGGCAAAATAAAATAGATATGAGAGACTATCTTTTTTATTTGGCATTTTTGGCAACCGTTCTAGTGAGTGCCCAGCAAGACAGTCTTGTGCTAGGGTTCAATGAGTATTTGGGTTATGTCAAAAAATATCATCCAATCGCGCGTCAAGCACAGTTGACCCTATCGATTGGTCAAGCCAATCTGATGAAAGCGCGAGGAGGGTTCGATCCAAAGATTGAAGTTGATTTTGACAGAAAAAGATTTAAAGGCGATGAATATTGGGATAGGCTCAATGGGACCTTCAAAATCCCTACCTATTACGGTATCGAGTTCAAAGGGGGAATTGAACAGAATGAAGGTGATTTTATAAGTACTGACGAAACAGTACCCCAAGATGGTTTATATAGTGCTGGTATATCTGCTTCCTTAGCTAGGGGATCTTGGATCAATGAGCGTATGGCCACACTACGAAAGGCCAAATTTTTCCAAGAGCAGACGAAGGCCGATCAAGATATCTTGGTGAACCAGATTTTATACAATGCCTCGTTGGCCTATTTTGAATGGTTAAAAGCCTACAATGAGGCAGAAATTTTCAGAAATTTTTTGACCAATGCGTCAACCCGGTTCGAAGGTATAAAACAAAGTGCCCTTGCAGGTGATAGGGCTATTATCGATACGGTCGAAGCTAAGATTGCGGTTGAAAACAGGGCATTAAGCCTAGAGCAAGCAAGGATAAAACTGATAAAAAGTTCTTTGGCGTTGTCGAATTTTCTTTGGATAGATAATATACCTGTTGAATTACAACCCAATATCATTCCGGACCGTCAACCAGGTCAAGACATCGATATTACGCTTGAAATTTTTGGAAAGCCATTGGATAGTTTTACCATAGAGAACCATCCAAAATTACGCTCTATGGAATTCAAGATTGAAGGACTAACGGTAGATCGTCGACTTAAGGCCAACAAATTATTACCTAGAATCGATGTGGAATATAATTTTTTGACGGCTACTCCTGATAGGTTGAACACCTTTATCCCAGAAGACTATAAAGGGGGAATTAATTTTTTCTTTCCCTTGTTTTTACGAAAGGAAAGAGGGGATTTAAGACTTGCCAAGTTCAAGCTACAAGACGCTGAATTTGAACGTGACAACGCCAGGGTTGCGATTCGGAATAATGTTTTGGGACTGTATCGTGAGTTGGATTCCTTTCTGGAGCAAAATCGTTTAATTGACAATATTGTAAGGGATTATAATACCCTTTTGGCTGCCGAAGAGCGAAAATTCAGTTTTGGCGAAAGTTCACTCTTTTTGATCAATTCACGTGAAAGCAAATTGATCGATGCTGAGTTAAAGCAGAATGAAGTGCAGAATAAGTTTTTTACTGCAAAAGCCAAATTGTTCAAGAGTCTGGCCATCAATCCTGAGAATCTTTAAAAGATGGATTATGCCGACGGAATTTTAAAAGAGCAGCAGCATCTTGAGGGTACGAAACCTGGGTTTCGTTTGAATTCCGTTGCAAAAGACACACTGATTATTTGTATTGGTATTTTTTCTGCAGCTTTTGGTTTGGAGGGTTTTCTTTTACCGAATAGATTTATAGATGGTGGCGCAACGGGTATTTCACTTTTGGTTTCAGAGGTAACAGAAGTGCCTTTGGCCCTTCTCATCATATTTGTAAACGTTCCCTTTCTTTTCATGGCCTATAAAACAATTGGGAAACAATTTGCGGTAAAAGCACTCTTGGCCATTTTAGGTTTGGCCATGGTTTTGGCGCTCATCAATTTTCCAGAAATCACACAAGACAAGTTGTTGGTTTCAGTTTTTGGAGGTTTTTTTTTGGGTGCCGGAATCGGCATGTCAATAAGGGGAGGCAGTGTACTTGACGGCACCGAAGTGCTCGCCATATACTTGAGCAAAAAGCTGAGTGCAAAAATTGGTGATGTCATTATATTGATCAACGTATTTATCTTTTTGGCCGCAGCGTACCTATTATCGATTGAGGCAGCACTCTATTCGATGTTGACCTATTTGGCGGCTTCTAGAACATTGGATTTTGTGGTAGACGGTATAGAGGAATATACCGGTGTAACCATCATTTCACCCAAAAGTGAGGAAATCCGCCAGATGATAACGCAACAATTGGGGAGGGGCCTGATGATGTATAAAGCGTCAGGCGGATATGGAAGACATGGATCGCGCAACGAATATGACGTTATCTATACGGTCATCACGCGCTTGGAAATCCGAAAATTAACCGTTGAACTGGAAAAAATTGACCCAAAAGCTTTTGTAGTCATGAGTCGAATTAATGATACCCGAGGGGGAATGATTAAAAAGAGAATCCTAAATTAAAAGTAAAACTATTATATTAACAAAGTTTAACTATTTTAATAGAAAGTAATACTTTTTAATTTTATTTTCCAGCAGTATTTTTATACAAAGAAAATTGATGGGAAGAAAAGGCATGAAAAAGATGAAAGAAACCCCGGTGCTTTTTCCTTCGGAAAAAAACTCGGTGGCACTTCATCAAATCAAAATAGGGACAAAGCTTCGTATAGGTAAGCCTTCCAGTCGCTATTATCAATACCTCCATATATCCCTTGATTTTTTAAACCAAAGATTGGATGATTTATCAAAACTCGTTGGCTTAGAAGGTACTCTTGTAAAAGTCATCGGTGAGATTCGTCTTACATCGGGCAACACATTTGCCATTGTTCAAAAAGATGATGGTGCCCCTTTGTTAGATGGTAAAGTTCGACTGTACGCCGACCAACAAAAAGCTTTGGAAAATCATGAATTGATATTTGAATATTAAAATTTTTTAAACACATGAAAAAAAGAGGTATTGTTATCGTACTGGCATTAAGCGTTTTTGCCATGCATCTTGGTTTTGGTTCCGTTGGCCCAAATAACACCCTTGACGAACAAGCTGAAGCAGCGTTAGTGGCTTCCATAGAATATATCGAAGAAGATAACGAAGATGATTTTGAACTTGGATTCAATGTTCACCAATATTTACCGCTGGATTTTGACCCTTATGAAGGGATGATATACCCTCTTGAGGAAATAGACTTCATAGAACATGAAGAAGATTTGGAACGTTAAGCAAAAGCCCTAAATAAAGGGCTTTTTTTAAAATAAAGATTCGTTCAATGGCTTCTGTTAGCTTTTAAGGCCATCAACGACTTTACTTTTATCAATTAATGTAATTGTCATGTTTACCTTAGCAGAAAATCCTATAAACTCAATTGAAGTGTTCTTACAAAAGGCATTGAAAGAAAGCTTGAACTATGAAGAGTACCGAGAGCTGGTGCACCAGTTGGCTACCGATAATTCAAATACGGGTCTTGAGAGAACCGAAGCTTTGGCCAACTATACCAAGTTGAACGACAGGCGTATGGGCCGTTGGGACAAAACACTGAAAATGCCTGAAACCGTTATCGACAAGATAAAATCATTAAATCAAAAATTGACATGGTTGGTCATCACCGAAAGCTGGTGCGGTGACGCTTCGCCAAGTTTGCCGGTGATGAACAAAATGGCAGAACTTTCATCCCACCTAGAACTTAGAATTGTACTTCGCGATGAACACCCTGAATTGATGGATGTATTTTTGACGAATGGTGCGCGGTCAATTCCTAAATTGATTGTCTTAAATGGCAATACGAATGATGTTCTTGGCGAATGGGGACCAAGGTCTCCTAAAGCCACGGAGATGGTGATGGATGAAAAGAAATGGTATGGGAAATTAAGGCCAGAATTCAAGCAGGAACTACAGGTTTTTTATAACAAAGACAAAGGAGAAGATATTCTTAACGATTTGGTTAGCTTACTTTCTGATTTGAAATAGTTCTACTGTGGGCTAATTTTTTTGGTCAATTTACTTCCCTTGAAATAAATAGGTAATGGTGCCCAATTGGCCGTTTTTATTACTGCGACTGAAATTAGCTTTTAGCGCATATGCTTTGGCGTTTTCGATGAGACAGTAATCATTGGTATTTGAGCTTTTTTCATTGAAAGATACCTCAAAGACATCACCAGCCTTATCTACTTTGATATTGATGACTACTTTACCACCTTGTTCGCAGGTATATATGGGCGGAGGTAAATAATATGCGTTTCTATCGACCAAAGAATATGAAATCGATGTGCGTTTATCCTTTAGGGCATTGGTGAACTCCTTTTTATCGGCCTCGCGTTCACCCAACTCCTCTTTTCGCTCCTTTCGTTTTTTGGCCAACTCTTTTAAATTGGAAGCGAAACCTTCGTCCCCGTTCGGAAATTCATTTTCATTACTGCCCACCTCGCGCTCCTCCATCAGTTCCTCCAATGTCTTTAACGGTTCAGGTTCACCAATACTGGGCTTTGCTGTTTCGTTAAAGGCACGGTGGCTTTTTACAGGATCATTTTGAGCAATTTCCTCAAGTCGTTCTTTTTCTTCGAGCAATTGTTCGACCTCTTCGTCTAACAAGGCCATTTCAATGACATATTCATCTTCCTCGCGATTGACCAAAGAGACATTATAGGCAAGCAGTACCACATTGGCCATGGTAAAGATGGTGATGATAAGTGATAATTGCTTACGATTCAGATTCATGGTCTTCTAATAACCCAGATTTACCAAAATTATTACATTCTATGGAGTCGGTTTTCGTAGTTTGTTTCGAAAGCCAATCTCTGAAATCATTGGGGGTCTGGGCCTTATTTACGTTAAAATCACCTATTTTGGTTCTTCTAAGGGAAGACAAGTGCGCTCCCGAACCCAAGGCTCTTCCGAAATCATGGGCCAATGAACGAATGTAGGTGCCTTTGCTACAAACTACCCTAAAGTGGACTTCAGGTATGGAGATTTTGATAATCTCAAACTCAAAAATTTCGATGTTTCGCGATTTGATTTCCACCGCTTCTCCCTTTCTCGCGAATTCATAAAGTCGTTTACCATCTTTTTTTATGGCCGAAAACAAGGGCGGAAATTGTTCGATTTTCCCTAAGAAATTTTGGGCAGTAGCGCATATCGTATCAGAGGTTAGGTGTTCCACTGAGAAGGTATGGTCTATAGCTGTCTCAAGGTCATATGATGGAGTAGTGGCGCCAAGGGTAAAAGTGCCCGTGTATTCTTTTGGTTGGCCTTGAAGTTCTGGTATTTTTTTTGTGAATTTACCCGTGCAGATTAACAATAGTCCCGTAGCAAGCGGATCTAACGTTCCGGCATGACCAATTTTGAATTTTTTGTTGAGGTCGAACTTTTTACGAATGGCCCATTTGAGCGCATTTACGGCTTGAAATGAAGACCACTCCAAAGGTTTGTCTATCAATAGAATTTGCCCTTCTGTAAAATATTCTTTGTTCAATATTGACTTTAAGAAAAAATCAGTCTTACCGGAGATTTTATCCCCAAATGCTCCAACCAATGGCAATCAATCCAACCACCAAACAATAGATGGCAAAATACGTCAATTTGCTTTGGCGCACTAATTTTATCATCCAAGTACATGCAATGAGGCCTGCTAAAAACGCCGCTACGAATCCGGCACCCATAGCTCCAATTTGTGCGCTTTCAAAACTGATGTCTCCACTGAATATATCTTTTGCCACTTTCCCTAAAATTAATGGAACGACCATCAAAAATGAAAAACGGGCCGACTTGGTCTTGTCTATTCCCAATAAAACTGCTGTGGAAATTGTAGCGCCACTACGCGAGATACCGGGTAACATCGCTACCATTTGCGCCATACCAATAACAAAAGCACTTCTATACGAAACCCCTTTTGCAGTGGTTTTGGCCATGTCGGCCAAATACAAAAGCACAGCGGTAACCAGAAGCATGATACCTACAATGATAATGGCCCCGTCAAAAAAGACTTCCATAAAATCTTCCAATAAAAGCCCTACAAGGGCCGCGGGAATCATAGAGATGATAATCTTTAAGCTAAATTGGGTCTCTTCGTTCCACTGAAATGAGAATAGCCCTTTGATAATCTCCCAAACATCTTTTCTAAAGATGACGATGGTACTTAAGGCAGTTGCAAAATGCAACACAACGGTAAACAAAAGGCTTTCTTCAGGAATGGAGTTGTCGCCCAAAATGGCTTTACCCAATTCTAAATGTCCACTAGAGGAAACGGGCAAAAATTCGGTCAATCCTTGAATGATGCCCAAGATGATTGCATCAATGGTATCCAATGCTTATTTTTTTTTGGTCGGGTCCAAAAGTATGGCATAAATCTGAATGCCCAATCCTATCAATACCAAAAGGGGCGCTAGGCGTATCCTTCTAAAATTATAGATTTCCGGATTGAATACATTCGGGTCATCACTGCCACCACCACTCATCAAAATAAATCCCAGTGCAATAAAAGCGATTCCGATGAACAAAAAGATATAGTTCTTTTTCTGGAATACAAACTGGGGCTTCTTTTTTTGGCTCGTACTACTTTTCTTACCCATTTGTTTCGGATTGATAACGCAAGTTAACCATTCTAATTGTTGGAGGAATCAATTATCTGCTTGATTTGTTTTAGCGTTGGCAACAATCAATTTTATGATTGAAATTAAATCTTTGTCCTGATGAGTGTAGTCGAAAGGTTGACAAAAAATATCTCATACCGATAGCTATCGGTAGCGCTCGATGTAATATAATTTTAGGTCAAGCAATCAATAGTACAGATCATTGGTCCGTAAGTTCAGAAATCGTTGCGTTGCAAAAAAGGTGCTGATATAGGAAATTAGTATTCCCAAGGCCAATACGGCTAAAAATAACCCGGCCAGAAGCGGCACATCTTCAAAGATGCCCAGTTCAGGAAAGGTATTGTTGATATAAAATAAGAATCCTGCCAGGGCCAATAGTGCAATAAGGCTACCGTAAATGCCAAGCTTAACATTGTTGATGATAAAGGGGCGTCGAATAAAGGTCTTTGTGGCCCCGACCATCTGCATGGTTTTGATAATGAACCGTTTTGAATAAATAGAGAGTCGAATCGAACTATTGATGAGCAATACGGCAATAACGGTAAAAATACTGCTGGCAAATAATATCCAAAGGCTGATTTTCTTTACATTATCGTTCAGTAGGGATATCAAGGGTTGGTCATAGCTCACCTCGTCAACAAATGATTTTGAGGAAAGTCCTTCGGCAATTTCGGCCACCTGCTCCGGAGAGACAAAATCTGCCTTTAATTTTACGTCGAACGAATTTTTTAAGGGGTTATATCCCAAAAACTCTTGAAAATTTTCACCGATATCTTCACTGTATTGGTCGGCTGCATCTTCCTTGGAAACATAATTGGCAGATTTGGTATAGTCAGCCATACCAAGGGTTTTCTGTAATTGGTCAACCTCAACAGGTTTGGCATTGTCTTTTAAAAAGACTGAAATGGTAATTTGCTCCTTAAAATGGTCTGCCAATTTTTTGGTATTCAACACTAGCATTCCAAGAATTCCCAAAAGAAAAAGGACCAATGCGATACTCAGCACGACAGAAAAGTACGAGGAAATCAGTCTTCTTCTTTGATAGCGTTCAATATACTGGGCCATGATACATATTCGTTCCGTAAAAATAGAAAAGTAAATCGGTATTTGGATTCTCCCTTTCACGGGATTATCGTTTCAAACGAAACCTACTAACAACAGCGGGGAATTCTTTTGAATAAGCCCTATTTTTGCGGATTAGAAATGCACGAGAATACCATGAACTACGATTTTCAGGACATCGAAAAGAAATGGCAAGACTATTGGGCCGAAAATGAAACGTTTAAAGCCGAAAACCAATCGGACAAGCCGAAGTTTTATGCGCTCTCCATGTTTCCCTACCCCTCTGGTGCAGGTTTACATGTCGGTCACCCGTTGGGTTATATCGCCTGTGATATTTATGCCCGGTACAAAAGGCATAAAGGTTATAATGTATTGCACCCTATGGGATACGATTCCTTCGGGCTTCCAGCGGAGCAATATGCCATTCAAACAGGGCAGCACCCCGCGATTACTACTGAAGAGAATATTACCACCTATCGCCGACAGTTAGATCAATTGGGTTTTTCATTTGATTGGAGTCGTGAAGTACGTACTTCTGACCCTGGCTATTACAAATGGACACAATGGATATTTATTCAACTCTTCAACTCATGGTACAACAACGTGAGTAACAAAGCGGAACCTATTGAAAGCTTAATTTCCCTTTTTGAAAAAGAGGGAAATGCGAATGTAAATGCGGCCTGTGATGACGATACTCTTATTTTTTCCTCAGAAGAATGGGGGGCCTTTTCATCCAAAGAACAACAAGAAAAACTACTCAATTATCGATTGACCTATTTGGCGGACGCTGAGGTAAACTGGTGCCCTGCCCTGGGTACCGTTTTGGCCAATGATGAAATTGTCAATGGGGTTTCAGAACGTGGCGGTCACCCCGTGATTCGTAAAAAGATGACCCAGTGGATGATGCGTATTACCGCTTATGCCCAACGTTTGTTGGATGGATTGGATACCATCGATTGGCCACAACCTTTAAAAGACTCCCAAACCAATTGGATTGGCAGAAGTGAAGGGGCATCCGTAACCTTTGATGTCATTCCGACAGAGCGAAGCGACGAGGAATCTCAAAAGATAGAGGTTTTCACCACCCGCCCTGATACGCTTTTTGGCGTGTCGTTCATGACCTTGGCGCCTGAGCATGAATTGGTCAAAGCGATTACCACTCCCGAACAGCAGGAAGAGGTAAGTGCCTATGTGGAGGCGACCGCCAAACGTTCTGAGCGTGACCGCATGGCCGATGTCAAAACCATTTCTGGTGCTTTTACTGGGGCCTATGCAGAACATCCTTTTACCAAAGAGCCAGTACCCATTTGGATTGGAGACTATGTTTTGGCAAGTTACGGTACGGGAGCGGTCATGGCAGTACCCTGTGGTGACCAAAGGGACTATGATTTTGCCAAACATTTCGGAATCGATATCCCAAATATCTTTGATGGGGTAGATATTTCAGAGGAGGCGTTTGCTGATAAGGCCAATACCGTTATTGCGAATTCAGACTTCTTGAATGGGTTGGGCTATAAGACGGCGACCCGAAAAGTCATCGATGAATTGGAAAAAATTGGTCATGGCAAAGGAAAAATCAATTACCGTCTCCGCGATGCCGTATTTAGCCGGCAGCGCTATTGGGGAGAACCTTTTCCTGTGTATTATGATTCGGATGGCATGCCACAGATGATTGCTGATAAACATTTACCATTGCAGTTGCCTGAAGTGGAAAAGTATCTGCCTACTGAAACCGGAGAACCGCCTTTAGGGAATGCTACAAACTGGGCTTGGGATACAGCCGAAAACAAAGTGGTTTCAAATGCGATGCTGAGACACAGTCAGCATGACGAAGAAGGCCAAAATGTCATTCCGACAGAGCGAAGCGACGAGGAATCTGATAAAAGATATTTTCCCCTCGAACTCAATACGATGCCCGGTTGGGCTGGGAGCTCCCAATATTTTAATCGGTACATGGACCCGAACAATGATGAGGCGATTTATTCTAAGGAAGCCATTGACTACTGGCAAGACGTTGATTTATATATAGGAGGAAGTGAACATGCTACCGGGCACTTGTTATATGCGCGTTTCTGGCAAAAATTCTTATTTGACAGAGGAATGGCACCTAAGGATGAGTTTGCCAAAAAATTAATCAATCAAGGCATGATTACGGGAACGAGTGCTTTTGTTTATAAGGATTCGGAATCGAATCAGGTGTATTCAAAAGGCCTTATTTCCGAGAAGAATGTGAATCCCATTCATGCAGATGTTTCTTTGGTAAATTCCTCTGATGAGCTCGATATTGAAGCATTTAAAAAATGGCGTCCTGATTTAGCGAATACAGAATTTGTACTTGAAGATGGCAAATATGTTGTAGGTCGAGAGATTGAAAAAATGTCCAAATCTAAATACAACGTGGTCAATCCCGATCAGGTTTGTGAGGAGTATGGGGCGGACAGCCTTCGACTGTATGAAATGTTCTTGGGGCCTTTGGAGCAGTCCAAACCTTGGAACACTGCAGGACTTACAGGAGTACACGGCTTTCTAAAAAAACTTTGGAAACTTTACTCCCCTTTTATAGATGAGTCGTTGAACGGAGTCGAAGTGGAACCCACTCCAGAAAATCTAAAAACCCTGCATAAAACGATAAAGAAGGTTGAAGAAGATATTGAGAACTTTAGTTTCAATACTTCCGTTTCCACCTTTATGATTTGTGTCAATGAGTTGACTGCCCAAAAATGCACTAGCAGGGCCATTCTAGAACCCTTGGTCGTTTTGGTTTCCCCTTATGCACCGCATATTGCTGAAGAACTTTGGGAGAGAATGGGTCATTCAGAGTCCATTGCCAATGCACCTTTCCCGAAGTTTGAGGAGAAGTATTTGGTAGAAAGCACCAAAGAGTACCCAATATCTTTCAATGGAAAGATGCGCTTTAAAATGGAACTGCCTTTAGATTTGACCAAAGAAGATATTGAAGCGGCGGTTATGGCTCATGAACAGACTACAAAATATCTTAACGGGCGAACCCCGAAAAAAGTCATCGTAGTACCGGGTAAGATTGTAAATATTGTTGGGTAAGTACTCCCTGCCCTTATGACTCCATTGCTGTGAAGTCATCTTATCCTAGAAAGGGGCAAGAATTGCTTGAATGTAAAGGGTCATTGTAAGAACTATCTGAATGAGGTGCCAAATATCCGCTGCATGTAACAGGTTATCCGTTACTCCCCTACCATTGGATGGGTGACACTTCAAGATTACCCAATTACTTTTTGAATAAGTGGCTTATATTATGGGTTAGGCTTATTCTTTTACTCATTTACCGATGATATCTTAAGGACCTGGCGAATGCTATCATGGAGACCTTGGTTTTTATGTCATAAAATATATGTGGCTTAAAAAATAGGGGTATTGTCAATATTATATATAATTTTTTAGACTACACCCCTATAAAAAGAAGGGTATATTAGTGTAAAAATTACTTTTTCAAGAATTGACCCTGCATTTCATCGATTTTTTTTCTTTATCAATATGATATGATACA
>ERZ1740067.280-NODE-280-length-42351-cov-10.547499_pt1 | contig 42351 bp, 36 predicted proteins | sample MGYA00581736_ERZ1740067 | MGnify/ENA primary metagenome ERZ1740067 (study PRJEB43018, sample SAMN04849236) | marine metagenome | isolation source: floating plastic debris | place: Pacific Ocean | collected 2008-08-27 | study: EMG produced TPA metagenomics... | reverse complement strand
TGCAATTTCTGCTCTAGCAAGTTGCGCTCATCTTCAGACATTGCCAGTACAATTTGCGCTATCGATTCGACTAATCGCTGGTTCATCTCATCTGCCTCTTGTAGCGTCATTCTACATCTCATAACCACTCGCAGGTAAGCTGCCCGTCAGCATTTTGACGCCAGCGGAGAAGGTGAGCAGGACTGCCGGGAGCTAGTAGTGGGAGGCCAATGGCTTGACGAGGACATTGGGTAACGAGGGCGATCGCATCCTCCACACTACACAACTCCCACTCCACCAAATTCACCGCACCCTGCACTAGTGGCAGTGTCGTCCCCGACAGCGTGCCATCGGCCAACCGCGCCGTTCCCTTCACGACCTCAATCGTGCGACTGTCCCAGGGATACTGACCATCTGGCAAACCCAAAGGCGACAGCGCATCGCTGACTAAAAACAGACCGCCCATCGCCTGCGCTATGGCATTTGTCTGCGTACCTTTAGCCACTCGCAATAGCAAGTCCAGCATCGTTTTGCAAATGTGCTGCCCATCGGCAATAAATCCACAAAACACACGTGAATCGGTCAGCGCAGCGCCTAGTAAGCCAGGTTCTCGGTGATGCAATCCTGGCATCGCGTTAAACGCATGAGTCACCATCGTTGCACCTTGGTCAAAGGCCCGCTCAGCCTGCGCAGCATTCGCCAAAGAATGACCCAAACTCACCGTAATTCCTTGGCTAGTCAGCCAGCTAATCACATCGTCATCTGCGGCTTGCTCAGGTGCTAGCGTCATAATGCTAATGGCGTCAGCGAAGTCACCGACGACCTGTTTCATAGCTTTCAAAGTCAGCGGCTGCAAGTATTCTGCCGGATGTGCGCCTCGCTTTGCCTCATTCAAAAACGGTCCTTCTAGATGCGCTCCCAAAACTTTAGCGCTGCCAGGGACACCACCAAAGACACCACTAGCCGCCTGTTTTTTTTGAAAGGATTGAATCGCCGCTAAGCTGCCGTGAAAATTCTCTAGAGAGGTCGTGACCAAGGTAGGGCAAAAGCCACTCACACCCTGTTTCCACAGCAGCTCGCAAATCGTCTGCAACCGATCGAGTTGGCCTAGCCGCAAATCAGGAAAGGCCAGTCCTAACGCACCGTTGATCTGCAAATCTACAGCGCCTAGCGAAACCCAGCCACCACCCACATCTCGCACGGCGTTTGCTTCAATCTTAGAGGAACTTGCAATTTGGGCGTCTTCTACAGAGACAATCGCGTCAACGACCCCATCCTTTATCGAGATTTGATACAGTCCTGACCGGCCAGGTAAGCGAGCATTGGTAATGACAGTACTATCGAACATGGCTCAAGAAACCTCCAAATTCCACACCCCTCAACCATTAGACACACATTAGGCACATGACAACTCCACAAAGCGGCTCTGTTGATGTCGGTATCGTTATGGGTAGCGACTCAGACTTGCCCACGATGATGGATGCGATCGCTATTTGCGAAGACTTTGCGATCGCCCACGAAGTCGCCATTCTATCGGCCCATCGCACCCCAAAGCGCATGATGGCCTACGCCGAAACCGCCCACACTAAAGGGCTCAAAGTCATCATCGCAGGTGCTGGCGGCGCTGCCCATCTCCCTGGCATGGTGGCCGCTCTTAGCCCCCTCCCCATCATCGGCGTCCCCATCAAAACCAGCACCCTCTCTGGCGTCGACTCCCTTTACTCCATCGTCCAAATGCCCAGAGGTATCCCCGTTGCTACCGTCGCCATCGGCAACGCCAAAAACGCCGCCCTCCTCGCCATTCAAATGCTTGCGGCCCACGACCCCATCCTTCAAGACAAAGTCCTCAGCTATCGCCAACAGCTCAAAACCATGGTGAGCGACAAGCAAAACCAGCTCTCAGCCCTCGGCGCTCGCCAATATCTCAAACACATGATCAACACCTGAAATATTACGCTGAGCGAAGCGGCCGACACTTTGCCGCCTAAAATGTCGCCTAAAACTTTGTCGCCTAAATTTGTGGTCTCAAAAGTCAACAGACAATGCCCGTAACAAGGGTGTCGTTTTCGCAACATCAGCATCAACGTTTCATTACCGAATCATTAAAATAGCCTCAGACAACTGCAAAGCCACTCGTCCGGATAAAAACGTCAGCGTTCTACCAAGACATAGCTGAACAGCCCTAGAAATCAACTTTTTTTGATGTTGAGAAATGATACAAGTCCCTTAAATGAGAGATCCGTAATAAGACGCTTTGTAAAGTTTCTCTAAAACCAGTGCACAAAAGAATTGCGAGTGTACCCAGTCTTCTATTAAAAGTATCAGGTGATACAGAATGACTTGCTCAGACTTGGTGGAATAGGTGCCATCAGTCTGACAGGTGCGAGCGAGGGATAAAGCAACTCCCTACAGCCATGGATTACTGTCGAAATTGCGTTAGGAACGCCAGACAAAAATGTCGAATTTTACAATGAGAAAAAGAAAGCAGGCGAGGCGAACAACATCGCCTTGGTCTGCAAATGTACCCCCATTTACAGAGATGGCGACCCGCGCACTTAGCCGTGCGTTTGGTCGACGCTTCGCCTGGGGCTGGTTAGCTTGTGTGCCCTTAGCCTTTGTAATTGTGGCTACTTGGGGCTTTGCAGCTCATGCCCAAGACGCAGCTACCGCAGATGATGTGCAAGTTGTCCTAGACAACATCTGGATAGTCATCGCCGCTGTTCTGGTTATTTTCATGAACGCCGGCTTTGGCATGTTAGAGACGGGCTTCTGCCGTCAAAAGAATGCTGTCAACATCTTGACCAAGAACCTAATCGTATTTGCACTGGCAACCGTTTCCTTCTGGGCACTGGGCTTTGCGCTTGCATTTGGTGAGGGTAACGGCATTCTGGGTCTGACTGGCTTCTTCTTAGCTGGTTCTGACCCTGTAGCGCCTACCTACGGCACGCTTACTACACCCGTGTTTTTCTTGTTCCAAGCAGCGTTTGCTGGAACAGCGGCCACTATCGTCTCGGGTGCGGTCGCTGAGCGCGTTAAGTTCTCTAGCTTCATCATCTTCAGCGTATTGCTCACAGCCATTTGCTACCCCATCACAGCTCACTGGGTCTGGGGCGGCGGCTGGCTCTCCGATATGTCCTTCCTGGGTGAAGGCGTTGCTTTCAGTGACTTCGCCGGCTCTACTGTGGTTCACTCCGTCGGTGGCTGGGCAGCTCTCATGGGCGCTATTTTCCTCGGCCCTCGCATTGGCAAGTACCAAAACGGTGCAGTCAACGCAATTCCTGGCCACAACATGAGTATTGCAACCCTTGGTTGCCTCATCCTTTGGATTGGCTGGTTTGGCTTTAACCCTGGTTCTGAGCTAGCGGCTAGTCTCAATGTCCCTCAGATTGCACTGGTTACTAACCTGGCAGCCGCTGCTGGTGGTATCGCAGCGACCTTCACTGCATGGGCACTGAGTGGCAAGCCTGATCTTTCCATGGTGATCAACGGTATCTTGGCTGGCCTAGTGGGTATCACAGCTGGCTGTGGTGGCATTGGCTACTGGGGCGCAATCATCGTCGGCCTCATTGCAGGCGTAATTGTCGTGTTCTCTGTTGGCTTCTTCGACAGCATCAAAATTGATGACCCTGTAGGTGCAACCTCTGTTCACCTCGTATGTGGTATTTGGGGTACGTTGGCAGTCGGCCTGTTCGATGGCACTAGCGGCCTATTCTTTGGCGGCGGCGCGACTCAGCTCATCGCTCAAATCATCGGCATCATTGCGATTGGCCTCTTTACTGTCGTCGCCACGTCCATCATCTGGATTGTCGTGAAGTCTATTGTTGGTATTCGCGTGTCTTCCGAGGAAGAGCTCAAAGGCTTGGATATCGGCGAGCACGGCATGGAAGCGTACAGCGGTTTCCTCAAGGACACAAGCGACATGGGTGGCATCATCTAGTCGGTCCCGCTTAGCTCAAACAATCTAGCTCAAGTAGTAAGAGCCCTCAGATGTCTTCAAATCATCTGGGGGCTCTTACTATCTGGGGGCTCTTACTATTTGATGGGCTGTTTTTGGTTGGCTGCCTTTTCATTAGCGTTACTCTCATTGCTTTTGATGAACTTCTCGGTCTCTTGCCACAAGCTGGCTGCTATTCTGACGATATTTAGAAAAGCTTTATAAACTTCCGCCACATCAAAAAATCCTTAAAAGATCAGCCTTAAAAGTTGGCTTTTGTCTCTCCCACCGATCACGCGAACGAACGCATGGGTAATCCAACTTCCATCGTGGAAGAACTCTTTGACGCGCTACCCACTCTGCGCTCTCAGATGTATTTCAAAACATCGCTTACCGCGCTTTCCCACGCGGTAGAAGACCAGGTGTTAGCGGGTTCAGAGCAGCAGCCGTTAATTATTGCGAGCTTCCAGCAGGAACGATTTTATCGACAAGAGGCGCAGCGCTACGTGCGCATCGGTGAAGTGAGCGATCAGGTCTATGTGCTTTCAGCGAGTGAAACAAAGTTCAATGAGACTGCCAAAGATACTGAAAACGGCTACGAAAAGATAGATTTTGACGAAGAAGATGCCCTGACCGAGGAATGGCATTTGGTGGTGGTGGGTGAGCACTACAGCGCTGCCTTGATTTGCCGTGAGCATCAGCCGATGCCCGTGAAGCCTCGACGCATCGTGACAGATGACAGCGAGACCGCTGCGACACATTTGGACCAAACCCGGCGATTTGAGGGAATATGGACAACGGATCGGCAGGTGAGCCTTAGGGCCGCAGATCTTTTGCTGGGGCGAATTGCAGACTACCGGCCTGAGCTGGCAGACAAGATTGAGCGGGCAAGAGGTCGGTTTATTCCTGATGTGCTTGGCAGTGATCTTGAAGTAGAGAAAGATCCTTTTGCGCAGCGACTGATTACCTATTTACAGGCGGGCCAATACAAGCAGCTGAAGGCTTACCGGGCGATCGCACTTCAAGAGCAGAGAGCCCGCCTCATCAATTCCATTACTGCAGCTATTCGCAAATCGCTCAATCCGTCTGAAATTTTTGCGATCGCAGCTGCCGAACTCGGTAGCGTCCTCGACGTTGGCCGCTGCATCATCTATCGCTGCACCGACACAGACCCCGATGCCACCCTCCACCACGAATATCGGCAGCCCCATATCAACTCACTAGAAGGCGCCAAATGGCCCCTCAAAAACAATCCGCTCTACCAGTGGGTAAAGCAGCATCGCAGCACCCTTGCAATAGACGATATTAACGACCCTGGCTCCACCCATTCCGCCACCCATTCCGCAACCCATTCCGCATTAAACGAGCCGATATCAGTCACCCGCGCTTCAGTCGAGGCTCAATTCGATCTGTCTACTGCGCACACCCGCCTCCACCGCTGGCAAATACGGGGATGCCTGCTCGTGCCGCTCATCCATAAAAACCGACTTCTCGGCATGATTGAGCTGCACCTAGCAGGGCCCACCATTCATCACTGGAGCGACGACGAAATTCGGCTCACCGAAGCGATCGCCAACCAGCTCAGCGTTGCCCTCATCCAGGCCGAAGCCTACGCCCACCTCGAAGACTTCAACCAGCAGCTCGCCGACCTAGAGCGCACCCGCAGCAACCTCATCGCCATCACCGGACACGAGCTGCGCACGCCCCTCTCCACCATCCGCGTCTGCCTCGAAAGCCTGCTCACCGAGCCCGATATGTCTGCCGATATGCGGCAAATCATGCTCGACACCGCCCTCACCGACGCCGAGCGGATGCGCAAACTCGTGCAGGATTTTCTCACCCTTTCACGGCTAGAGAGCCAGCGCGTAGAGTGGAACCTAGAATCGCTCTCACTCAGAGAATGCGTTGACTTGGCCCTGAGTAGCCTCCGCTGGCAAAATTCCTCCGACGCCGCACCCGCCATGCGTATAGCAACCCAGCTTCCAGAAGACTTACCCTTTGTCCGTGCAGATGGTGAATGGATTGTCGAAGTCCTCTCCAAGCTGCTCGACAACGCCTGCAAGTTTACAGAAGCCAACGGAGACGTCACTATCAGCGCCCGGCTCGTCAGCAAAAAGACGATTGAAGTCACCGTTGCAGACACCGGTAGAGGCATCGAAGCCGACCGCCTAGAGACTGTATTTGAGCGGTTTTATCAGGAAGAAGGCGCCCTCAGGCGCTCTGTGGGTGGCACTGGGCTCGGGCTCGCCATTTGTCAGCAGGTGATCGAAGGGCTCAGCGGCAAAATCTGGGCGACCTCTGGGGGTAAAAACCAAGGGACTCAAATTCATTTCACGCTGCCGACTGTCGGCAAAGCCAGTCGTTACAACGCCACCAAACGGCTAACCAAAGGCAGAAAAAGCACCGGCAATAGCGCCACCAGCACCGCCAAAAAGACCGCGAAAAAAGCACCGGCCAAAACGACCAAAAGCCGTGCCCGATAGCGAGATCACCGTATTTTCTCTGGCTTTTGCGCCCATCTAAAGAACTGTTACGCTTCTCGTAATACAGGTTAATGAGCACACTGGCCGATGTTACGATTTTGCTTATCAAGGTTGAGAGATATCATCCATGGCACTAACTGGTTCAATGCCTAAATTCGGAGGCAGCACCGGCGGTCTTCTAACCAAGGCTTTTGTCGAAGAAAAGTACGCAATCACCTGGACTTCTGAAAAGGAGCAGGTTTTTGAAATGCCCACTGGCGGCGCTGCCGTTATGAACGAAGGCGAAAACTTACTAGAGCTTGCTCGCAAAGAGCAGTGCCTAGCACTAGGCGCTCAGCTCAGAACAAAGTTCAAACCCAAAATTACCGATTATAAGGTTTACCGCATTTTGCCCAATGGCGAAACGAGTCTCTTGCACCCAGCCGATGGTGTGTTCCCTGAGAAGGTAAACGAAGGCCGCGATTTTGCAGGCAAGAAGGATCGTCGCATTGGCGAAAATCCAAATCCTGCGACTATCAAGTTTGGCGGCAAAGAGACTTACGAAGTTTAGAGGCCGATCCCAAGCCGGATCCTAGCATCTGCCATCAGATAGCTGGCCAATCACAATCAGTCATAACTAAAGCTGGCACAAATTACCCTCCAAGGGTCTTTCAGCCGAGTCTTGAAACAAACGGGCAACTCTTGTAGTTGCCCGTTTGTTTTATGATGAGGATCATCACCCTACGCTGGCACTTTCGCGTCTATAACCCGCAAACCGCCTATGATTTTTCCAGACTTTGAAACCTTTTCTAGCCTCGCTGAGCAGGGAAACTTCGTACCGGTTTACCAAGAATGGGTAGCCGATCTCGATACCCCTGTATCCGCTTGGTACAAAGTCTGTGCAGGCCAACCCTATAGCTTTCTACTGGAGTCGGTAGAGGGTGGCACGCTAGGGCGCTACAGTTTCTTGGGCTGCGATCCACTTTGGGTGCTGGAGTCGAAAGGGCAAACCACGACACAGCGCTTTCGAGATGGCAAAGAACAAGCCCTAGAAGGGAATCCTTTCGACATTCTTCAAGACTGCCTAGCACCGCTAAAACCAGTTTGCCTGCCACAGCTGCCACCTGGTATTGGGGGTCTCTTTGGCTTTTGGGGCTATGAGCTAATCAAATGGATAGAGCCGACGGTAACAACGCACGAGCGCAGCGACGCAGACTTGCCCGATGGGCTGTGGATGCAGATAGATAGTCTGCTGATATTCGATCAGGTGAAGCGGAAGGTGTGGGCGATCGCATATGCAGATTTGCGTGATCCAGCAGTGGACTTGCAGGAGGCTTATGACTTGGCGTGCGATCGCGTCCGCACCCTCGTCGCCAAACTCCGCCTGCCTTTAAGCTCAAAAGACACCCTCCTAGAATGGACTTCCCCCGAAACCAGCACCGCACCGCCGCTGGAATACACCAGCAACCGCACCCCCGAAGAATTCTGCGACAGCGTTGAAAAAGCCAAATCCCTCATCCGCGCCGGAGACATCTTTCAGGTCGTTGTCTCCCAGCGACTGCAAGCCAGCTACAGCGGCCACCCGTTCAACCTCTATCGCTCCCTGCGCCTGGTGAATCCCTCACCCTACATGTGCTACTTCAACTTCAACGGCTGGCAGCTCATCGGCTCTAGCCCCGAAGTCATGGTAAAAGCCACACAAACCGGGCCTGATACACCCATGCAGGCAACCCTACGCCCCATTGCAGGTACGCGCCCACGCGGCAGAACCGCCGAGGAAGACGCCGAATACGCCGCAGACTTACTCGCCGACCCCAAAGAAATCGCCGAGCACGTCATGCTAGTCGACCTTGGCCGCAACGACCTTGGCCGCGTATGCTCCAGCGGCACCGTAGAAGTCGACGAGCTCATGATCATCGAGAACTACTCCCACGTCATGCACATCGTCAGCAACGTCGTCGGCGACCTAGCCCCAGACAAAACCGCCTGGGACTTACTAAAAGCCAGCTTCCCGGCAGGCACCGTCAGCGGCGCACCAAAAATCCGCGCCATGCAAATCATCAATGAGCTAGAGCCCGATTACCGAGGCCCCTACTCTGGCGTCTACGGCTACTACGACTTTGAAGGTCAGCTCAACAGCGCCATCACCATCCGTACGATGGTTGTGCAGGCGGCTGAGGACGGCAGCCAAACCATTAGCGTGCAGGCTGGCGCGGGCCTAGTGGCAGACTCCGTTCCCGCAAGCGAGTTTCAAGAAACCCTCAACAAAGCTAAAGGGATGCTAGAAGCAGTTCGCTGTCTAAAAGGGTGAAGTTGTCAGCCTACACGTCTTCAGCAAGCTTAATCAGCTGTTTGATCTGTGTGGAATTCCGTTCTGTCTTCCGGTAGGCCAGCCAGAGCGTATTGCTGACGGGTTTGGCTGGCCGCAATATCAGCTGTAGGTCGCCGCGCTCGCACCACTCACTGCAAAGGTAGTGAGGCAGTACGCTGTAGCCAAGATTCTGAGCGATCGCCCGCCGAATTCCTCGTAAATCTGGAATCACAAACTGCGGATTTAGGCTCAGCCGCTTACCAAACACAACTCGCCAAAACCGCCGAATAATCGGTAAATCGGCACTGTAGGCTATCCAGGGCTGTGTCTGTAGCCACTGGCCTAGTTGAAGCAGGTCCGTCTTATCTCGAACAACAGGAACCTCAGCATTTGGCGGGGCCACAAGCCAAAATTCCTCTGTAAAAATCGGGCGATATTCCAGCTCAGGATGCGCAATTTTTTGAGTCGCAATCACACCAGTAAGGCTGCCGTCTAGCAGCTGCGCAATCAAATCCTTCGTATCGCCAAAGCTTGTGTGTAGGTGGGTAGCATTTTCTGGCTGTGCGGCAGACCAACGATTCAAACCGTATTCACTGAAAAAGTCTGCCGGGGCTCCAAGGCGGATTATGTCGGGTGCGATCGCGCTATTCTCTTTACCCGAAACCCCTTCCAGCGTCTCAATCGCCACAATCACCTGGTTGTACAGCCGCTTCCCAGACTCTGTCGGCAGCATCTTTCTCGGCATCCTTTCAAACAGCGGCATACCCAAAGCAGCTTCCAGCGCAGCAACATGCTGACTCACCGCAGGCTGCGTCAGGTGCAATCCCTTTGCCGCACCAGACACTGTCCCCACCCGATACACCGCCACAAAGCTGCGATACCACTCCAAACTCACCATCGTCGTTCCACGCTTTTTCCTTCTACTGCTATCTATAAATATATTTATGCATAGTGCAAATATTCATTGTTTGTATTTTAGATAGAGCCAACCTAGCATTGAACCAACAACCGAAAGGAGCTTCCCATGCAATGACTCAAAAAATATTAGTCGTCCTCACCAGTCACGACACGCTAGGTGATACTGGCAAAGACACAGGCTTCTACCTTTCAGAGGTAACCCATCCTGTCAGCGTATTTGAAGCCGCCGGATTCGCTGTAAATTACGTCAGTCCAAAGGGTGGCAAAGCACCGATGACGGGCATTGAGCGAGACGACGCCATCAACGCCGATTTTTTAGATAATCCTGAAAAAATGGCTCGGGTCGAAAATACGCTGACACCTTCAGCGATCGTGCCTAGTGACTACGCTGCCATTTTTTATGCGGGTGGGCACGGCACGATGTGGGACTTTCCGAGTGCCGAGGCGTTGGGTGCGATCGCATCTACTATCTACGAACACGGTGGCGTCGTCGGAGCAGTCTGCCATGGTCCAGCCGGTCTTATTCCTATCAAACTCAGCAGCGGCGAGGCCTTAGTCAATGGCAAGGAAGTTGCAGGCTTCACCAATCAGGAAGAAGCTGCTGTAGAACTTGATGAGGTAGTTCCTTTTCTGCTGGCAGATAAGCTCACTGCGCTAGGGGCGACGCATACGCAAGCGGATAATTTTCAGGCGTATGTTGTGGTGTGTGATCGCCTCGTCACCGGACAAAACCCCGCTTCAGCCAAAGGCGTCGGCGAATCGATAGTAGCCCTACTAAGCAAAACAGCAATCGCGGCATCCTAGGTCGAATCGAATCAACAACATGAAAAATCAAACAAAACCCTGATCCTCTGTCAGCGCTTCTATCACTATGCTTTTGTCCTTACGCTGCCGTACCATGCGCCTCAGTTTCCTCGCGAGCACTATCTGGCTATCCACGCTTACTACATCGCAATTTTTCCTTACCCACGCCACCAGTGCCCTAGCCCAAACTCACCCTGCCAAAGAAATGACAAACACAGCAGCCAGCGCCTATCCTCCTTTTATCATGGCTCCAGCAGAGGCTACACCAGTCATGGTCACCGTAGAACTCATTGCCGAAGATCCACAAGTTCTAGAGGCCCACTTAACCAGCGCGGGCGTCATCCCAACGACAAGATTAGCTTCTGGAAACAACTACAGCTGGACCGTTCGCGATGCGGATAACCCCAACAGATTCGTCCTCGTTCAACAGTGGAATTCTCAATTGCAGCAGGAGGGATATATTGCCTGGCGGATAGAGAGAGGTGACTTGGCTGAGCTGCGATCACTACTCGCGCAAGATCCTATCGTCAACTATCTAACACCTGTAGATTTAGGAACTCTACCTGCACAAGCAAACTAATGACTTCTACGTAGGTTAGTTGATAACTCAAGCCTAAGCGTCATTCGCTGTCAGCAGGTCTTCGACGAGAGTAACATCAGGAGCTTCGCCATCTTATTTGCCTCGCCCGTCCTTTCCCAGACAAATCGGCGTCAAAGTGGATGCGGTTACGGCTGGCCCAAAGGGGTCTTCGTATTATAGAACTGTGTCCCGTAGCAGATACTCATAGTTAAGATATGAGCTATCGGATGTTGTAGAGGCGGCTGTCGCGGATTTGGACAACAGGGTAGTTAAGAGATCGCACCATCATCTCGTCATGGGTCGTCACCACCACCGTAATGCCAATGCTATTGAGCTTACGTAGAATGTTGAAGACTTGACGGGCATTGTCACCATCGAGGTTGCCAGTGGGTTCGTCGGCGAGGAGCAAAGGCGGGGTGCCAACGACGGCGCGGGCGATACTGGCGCGCTGCTGTTCACCACCGGAGAGCTGCGAAGGAAAGCGGTTAGCTTTGTCCTGTAGGCCCACCATTTTTAGGGTGAGAGGGAGGCGGCGGTCAATTTCTTTGCGGCGGAAGCCTTGGGCATGGAGGACAAAGGCAACGTTTTCGGCGACGGTGCGGCGGGGGATGAGTTTGTAGTCTTGAAAGATGACGCCGACGCGACGGCGGAGCATGGCGAGGCGATTGCCTTTGAGCTGAGTGATTTCTTGGCCGTTGATGTGGATATGGCCGCTGGTAGGACGCTCTTGGCCGTAGAGCATTTTGAGCAAGGTGGATTTGCCTGCGCCAGAAGGGCCGGTGATGAAGAGGAAGCCACCCTTATTTAGTGAGAGGTTGATATCTGTGAGAGCAGGTGTACCGTTGGGATAGGTTTTGCAGACCTGCGAGACATTGATGATAGGTGTGGAAGCCGACTCGGAAGGGTGCTGATTTTGCCGCTGAGATTCTCTTTCTAGCTGCTCTGCGAGCTGACGATTTGCTTGATTGGCTTGCGCGCGGCCTGCTGCTTTTTGCGATCCTCCCTTAGAGGGGCCACGCAATCGGCTACCGGGGGCAACAGGTGCTTCCTTTTTGAAGGCTTTGGGCGACAGGATAGAGATCATGAAGGTGACACTAAAAAAGAAGTCCGGCGACAGTTGCGCTCCTGACGTAAAGTGCCCGATCAAATCTCTTCAATCATCAACGGTTGATGTGCTCTGCGGTGAGAAATACGGTTTTTTCAGCCCGGCTCCGTTTTCTTACGCACATGGGTAATTTTCTTTGTGCTGGCGCGTCCTAGCCAAACCACTGAGCAATTAGCTCATTCATTTCGCCGCTGGCCTTAATATCCGTGATTGCGGCGTTGATTTCGCGGCGTAGAGGTGAGCTTTTGGCGAGTGCGATCGCACTTCCACTGGGCCTATCTGACGGCATCACCTGCGAATCAAAATCAGGGTAACGTCGCAGATAGTTGGTCGCAATCGTGGCTTCCATCAGCGCCCCGGTAATCGCCCCAATATCTAACGCCTCAAAAATTTCGTCGAGCGTTCTATACGGCACAATGTCCATGCTCACCTGCTCACTGAGCGTTTCGACATAGCGAGCCTGAACGCTATTGGCCAATACGCCAATGGTTTGAAAATTCAAATCGTCGGCGCTGAGATAGCCATCGAGAGAGACCAGCGCATGGCGAGCACGATAGTAAATATGGGAGAAATCAACCTTTTGCTTACGGCTACGGTTGGGCTCTAGCGCAGCCATAGCCATGTCAACTTCGTCGTTCATCACGGCCGGAATCAGCGATCCAAACTCTAGTTCAACCACAGTCAGCTCACGGTTCAACCGTTCGGCAATCAGCTGAGCCAGGTCGATGTCGAATCCCACAATTTCGGTTTCTTGGGTTGGGCCACGCTCTACGGTTTGCTCGTAAGGTGGGTAATTGGCCGTGGTTGCCATCACCAGCGTTTTGCTGTTGCGAACAACTTTGATGGGGCCACCCTCTGCGGCTTCATCGTCTAGCTCGTTTGTTCTGACACCTGTTCTGTCGCCAATAGCCGCCTGGCAGCCTGCGACTACACCAGAGAGTGCTACCCCCGTGATAAACCAACGCCGCTTCATGTTTCCATACCGCCTCTGCTGATGCCGCCTTTCTCTTTGTACCAAAAGGACGCCCACACAAAGTGAGGCAAGGCTAACATTCGTCGCCATCGCCAAGGCTCTTGATAAAGGCGATACAGCCATTCTAGGTGAGCGTTACGCATGAACTTCGGCGCGCGCGCTTTTTTCCCAGACCAAATGTCGTAGCTACCGCCCACGCCAATCCAAACGGCATGAGGACAGAGATGCCGATGCTGGGCAATCCAAAACTCCTGGCGCGGTACACCCAGCCCCACAAAGATGACATCTGGCTGCACTTGCTCCAGCTGGTTTAAAAAATGGTCAAACTCAGCGCCTTGCACATAGCCGTGCTGCACAATGGCTAAATTGAGTTGGGGCGATCGCACTTTCCACCTTTGCGCAGCCGCTTCCACAACCTCAGGCTTACCGCCGTAAAAAGCGACTTTCGTCTCTGGGCCCAAACTCTCTAGCAAATCAGCAGCTAGCTCAATGCCTGGATAACGACGAATAGAGCGGCGCTTAAACAAACGAAAAAACAGCTCCACGCCCGAACCATCTGGCGCAACCAGATCAGCGGCTTCAATAAACTGACGTAGCCGCTCATCCTGCTGCGCCTGCATACACATTTCTGCGTTGATGGTCACAACGTGAGTTCCTTTGTGTTTGGCAATCCGATGGCCGAGCCATTTCACATAGTCTGGGCTTTGGTGTACAGGCAGACCCATCACCGACAATGTTTTGAGTTCTGACCTGCTGGCTACCGAGTCACTAGTCACTGATTCTTGCCCACACCCTATGCTTACGACGCACTGTCACGCTTTTAGTAATCTGTCTCTTCTTCGTATTCCATCACTTTTTTCTTTGGAATAATCAGCGGCTTTGCTTCTATTAGCTCTTCTTCCTTTACCGGCTCACCCCACACGTCACCCGTGATATCGGCATCTGTCACTGGTGCATCTACGATTTCAGGTGGCGCGGGTCTTCGATCTTCTCTTTGGGGCGGTCTTTGGGGCGGCCTTTGGGGCGGCCTTTGCTGCTCGCGCTGTACCTCCCGTTGAGGCGCGCGCTGCACGTCTCTTTGGGGCGGTGCTTCTTCTCTCCATCGCTCGTCAGCAGCGGGGCGGCGTGCCTCGTTTTTTACGCCAGAGGGTAACTGATTGGAAGCAGAAACAGGCATAACGTAGCCATCGCTCAGTCCCCTTTCCCACGGTGGGCTACCCAATCCTAAGCGCTCTAGCAGCCCCATGCTGAGCTGAGTCAGCTTCTCTTCGCTACCTTCAAACACGATGATGCGATCAGGCCCAGTACTCACAATTTCTTCGACCGGTAGCTCATAGGTGCTCACAACCTGATCAGGAATTTGAGGCAAGCCCAAAGACGCGACGACAATCGTTTCAATTTTGCCGGTAATGACATCAAACTTGAACCCACGCACCCGACCGAGCACTTCACCAGATTCTGTGATGACTTCACTATTCACCATGCTGCTAAAGGCCATGGTGTTGATGTCGCCATCGAGCACGGTGTCATCGTCTACTAGGATGACGTCGCCCATCTGGCGAATATCGCTCAGGAGCATCGACCGCTCATTGTTGGCAACGACCTTAGAGAGCATATTTTCTTGCAGGCCAACGGCCAGTACCTCTAGCCGGTCCATATCAACCCACAGCTGACTAATCACGCCAAGGCGTCGCCCATTGCTGCGGGTGATTACCTGGGTGCCTACGATGTCAGAGCGGAGTCGGCTTTGTTCAAAGGTCATGGCGGTTCAAAGATTGCCCAAAGATGGCCTTGAGGGACTATACCTCATTAGATGTCTATTGTATCGAATAGCTACTCGCTTTCTGTGGGGAAACCCACTTCGCTACCGGTGGATAACCCCCTTTTCTACTGGTGGATAGTGAATAGGTGACTCCTTATAGTAACGAGCGGGACAGCTTTTCCTTTCAAGGTAGATTCAAGTTGCTTTCGCTAAGTTAATCCCTAATACCTGCGTATACGCGCCTCGCGCCTGCGTCACACCAATCGTTCTTTGGGCCGCCTCAATCATTGGACGCCGCAGGCTCACCACAATAAACTGGGCCAGCTGCGCCTGATGCTGAATCATTTTCGAGAGCTTCTCTACGTTCGCGCCGTCGAGGAACATGTCGACTTCGTCGAAGGCGTAGAAGGGCGAAGGGCGATAGCGCTGAAGGGCGAAGATGAAGCTAAGAGCAGTGAGGGATTTTTCGCCGCCGGACATGGAGGCGAGGCGACGAACTTGCTTGCCTTTGGGATGCGCAACGAGGGTAAGACCGCCTGCGAAGGGGTCGTTGGCGTCGTCGAGCTGGAGGTGGCCGTCGCCGTCAGAGAGTTCTTCGAAGATGGTTTTGAAGTTTTCGTTGACGGCGTCGAAGGCTTCGCGGAAGGCTTCTTTGCGCAACGTGGTGAAGTTTTCGATGCGTAGGAGGAGTTCGGTGCGCTCTTCTTCGAGGGTGGTGAGCTTGTCGGTGAGTTCTTCGAGGCGCTCAAGGGTGCGCTCGTATTCTTCGAGGGCGAGCATGTTGACGGGCTCTAGGGCTTCGAGGCGTCGCTGTAAGGATTTGAGTGATTTGTGCAGTTCTTCGAGGGTGAGGTCTTCGGGGATTTCGGGGAGGGGGTCGGGGAGTTCAACGGCTTCGCGCTCGATGGTTTGCTGTAGGTCGTGGAGCTGCTGCTGGCGTTGAGTTTGGGTCTCTTGTAGCTTTTGCAGCTGCCATTGGTTTTGCTGCTGTTCGTTTTGTTCGGTTTTGTACTGGCGCTCTACGGTGTCGCGGGCAGTTTTTTCTTGCTTAAGTTTGTCGTCGAGAACGGCGATCGCACTTTTTGTCTGGGCAATCGTCTCATTCAACGTTTGCTGCTGCTGAGCAACTTCGCTTTGCTGGTTGATTTGCTGCTGCTGCTGCGATCGCAATCCTACAATCTGCTCATTCCCGGCCTGAATCTTCTCCTGTAGCCGCTGCTGCGTATTCGCCAAATCTTGCTGCCGTTTTTCAGCCGCTCTCAGTTTCTGCTGCTGCTCATTCAGCTGCGTTTCAAAAGCTCGCACCGCACCCTGCGCCTGCTGCCACTCGCTATGGCTTTGCTCTTTTTCCAGGTCTGCCAGCTCCTGACGCTTATCACTCAGCGCCTTCTCTTGAGGCGGTAGTGCTTGCTCCAACTCACCCAGTCGATTTTTCGCCTGGGCATATTCTTGATCCGCCCGATTGAGCTGCGCTTTAGCTTGGTTCAACCGTTGCTCTAATGCCTGTCGCTGACTTTCAGCCTGAGAGGCTTTTAGCTCGTTTTCACGGTAGTTTTGGCGAGCGTCGATCAGGGCTTTGGATTTATCCTTGGCCTTCATCGTGAGCTGATTTACCTTTTGCTCACAGCGCACCAAGATTTTGCTGATTTCGGCGAGGCGATCGCGCAATTCCACAGCCTCCTGCGACTCCCCAGCCGACACCGTACCAAAGTGCAGCCGCCCGCGCCTGCGCAAGCTACCACCCGTCATCGCACCACTCGATTCGAGCACTTCTCCGTCGAGAGTCACAATCCGATACTTGCCCATATTGCGGCGCGCTTCTGCCAAGGTCTCGAACACTGCCGTGCCACCAAAGACAAAGGCAAACACATCCGCGTACTTGTCATCGCAAGCGATCAAATTCACAGCGTAATCGACAAACCCGTCAGGACGATTCCACTTGTCCATCATTTTGAAGTGGGGCACCCGAATCTTGTTCAGAGGCAAAAAGGTGGCTCGCCCAGCCCGCTGCTGTTTTAGCAAATCAATCGCCCGAGCACCCACACGGTCGTCTTCTACCACCATGAAGCCCATCCGCCCGCCCGCTGCAATCTCTAGCGCTAGCTGATAAGTACTGTCGACCCTGCCCAGCTCTGCAACGATGCCGCACAGCCCTTGAATGCCACTACGCTTAAGCGCCTCAGTGGCCTGCGTGCCTTGCGATTCCTTAATCGCCTGCTCCTGTGCTTCTAATTTATCTAGTTCGCGCTGCTTTTCCCTTTGCTCTTGCAGCAGCCGGTTGAGCGTTTGTGTTTGTGTTTGTAGCTCTGCTTCGATATCAGCAACAGATTGTGCCAGTGTCTGAATTTGGGCTTCGGCTGCGTTTGAACTTGAATTTAGCGGCTCTTCTACGCCTTCACTCGCTGGCTCTTGGTGGCTGAGCGTAGCCGAAGCCATTTCTGCTTCGAGGGCAGCAAGTGTTTCTCGCTGGTCTTTCATCTGCGCTTCGAGCTGGCTAATGCGCTCTTGCAGGCGCACTTGCTCGGAGCGCTGTGGTTCTAGCTCTCGCAGAATGGTTTCGACCTGGTGGCGCAAGTCGGTTTGCTGCTGTATCCAGGCTTGGGATTTACCGGCGATCGCATTCGTCTCTTCCCTTTTTGCTTCTAGCTCGGCAGTCGCCTTATCCCGCGCGGCTACAATCTGCGCTAGCTCTTCATCGTTCAGCGTTTTCAGCTGCGCGCCAACGGTCCCGAGTTCAGCTTCCTGCTGCTTGATACTGGCCTGAATCGTCGTGAGCTGCGCCGACATTTCGCGAGTAGCATTGCCCAAGGATTCTTCCTGACGAACTAGCTGCCGCAGTTCAGCTTCTTGTGTCGCTAGCTTCGCTTGCAGGGCCAGATATTCTTCTTCCCCTAGCGCTTTTACTTTGGCATTGAGTACCGCAAGCTCCGCCGCTGTTGTTTCCATTTTGGCGGTGAGGAGGGTGATTTTTTCTTCTAGCCCTTCTCCTTCTTTATGACCTTTTTCAATTTGGCTGGTGATTTTTTCGGACTGCTTCTTGTGCGATCGCCACTGCATCACCCCTTCCCACTTTTGCTTTTCCTGCAAAGTGGCCTTCAGCTGCTTATATTTCTCAGCTTTTTTCCTATCTTGATCGAGCCGTTCCAACTGGTCAGTCAGCTCTGTTTCTACAATGCGGAATCGCTCCTCGCGTTCTTTCACCACATCGAGCTTGGATTTTGCCTGATTGATTTTGCGGTCAAAAGAAGCCACCCCGGCTAGCTCATCAATAATTTCGCGCCGCTCGCGGGCATTCATCGAGATAATGCTGGTAACGTCACCCTGAAGCACCACGTTGTAGCCTTCTGGATAAATGCGAAATCGCTGAAGCTGCTCATGCAGCTGATTGAGCGTGCAAGGCTCGCCGTTGATGTAGTAGTTCGAGGTGTAGGTCCCTTGCGCAGTAACTCGTAACCGCCTCGTCACCTTCCATTCATGCAGAGTCGCTGCGCCGTTGGCTGCTGCCGATTGATCATTGGATTGTTGATCATTGGCTTGACCGCTAGCAGCGCTGCTAGCCAAATCAATAGCTTGGCCATTTTGGGTGGCTAGCTGACCGTTCCCGTTCGAGTGGTTGGCATTTGTCCCATTAGCACCGTTTTGAACGGTTAAATTTGCGCCATTGGTTACACTATCCTGCTGCAGGCTGTGGTTAAAGCCGTTCCCATTCTCACTGGCGGCTCTTACGTCTATTTCGAGCCCGCTGGCATCGAGTGCCTGAGTGTCTTCAATTGTTTCTGACTCAACAACGCTAGCTTCAAGGGTCACCCCCTCATCGCTGTCTCCGGCAAGGTCAGTCGCCCCTTCCTCCGATTCGCTGTCACCTTCCTCCTCTTCGTCATTACTCAGCAGCTTGTCGGCAACGTCGGTAATATCAAAGGTCGCAGTAACAATAGTCTCCACCGTAGACCGGCGCTTGGCCTGGTTTTGATTAACCAAATCAGGCAGCCTTTCTGCCCGCATTCCACGGGAGCTCGCCAAACCCAAACAAAACAGCAGCGAATCCAAAATATTCGATTTACCAGAACCGTTCGGGCCAGAAATAACCGTAAAGCCAGGCAGTAGAGGCACATCTGTTGCGCCCCCGAACGATTTGAAATTTGAAAGTTCGACTCTTTTTACGTGCACTCACAGCGGCGCACCAATTAAGTGCGTACGGATGTACTGTTTATTGTAAGGATAGCACTCCACTTCTTGTGAAGGATCGATGGAGGGGAAGGCGCTAAGTCGTATTCTTAACAAAGAATGGTGCAAAAATCATCCCTTTCATCAAGAAAGTCTCAAATATTGTTTTCTCTTTTTATAAGGGATAATACTCTCACCGTAATGTTGCGTATGCTCTGTGGCTAATTCTTCTCTATCGACACTTGTGGGCCCTACGCTTTTAGGATTCGATCCGGGCCGTTCAAAATGCGGCCTAGCCATCGTCGGCTTAGATCGAGTCCTGCACTATCACGAAGTCACTGCCGTAGAAGCGGTCCCCGACACAATTGCTACGCTGCGCGATCGCTACTCCATATCTGCAATCGTCATGGGTGATCAAACCGGCTCAGGCCGATGGAAACAGGAACTATCTAACCTGCCTAATGCACCTAGGATTACGCTAGTTGACGAGCGATATAGCTCTCTGGAAGCACGCGATCGCTACTGGGAAATGTATCCGCCGAAGGGCATCGGGAAACTCATTCCTCAGAGCTTCCGCAGCATTTCCCGACCGATCGACGACATCGTTGCTATCTTGCTGGTGGAACGATATTTGAAAAGATTGTCTGGTGAGGATTAGAGTGCCGACCCACCCCACCCTACGGGCACCCCTCCAGAGGGGATCTACTTCGGTCGATGCGTTCAAAGTGTCTGCCTCGATCCTTATAAAGCTACACAGCCAGGAAAAATCCCCTCTGGAGGGGTGGCGCACAGCGACGGGGTGGGTCCGTAACGTGAGCTATCAGCTGTCCCTAAAGCTCCGCCCGAATCGTAAACGAATAATCCCCGCCCGGCTCTAGCTGATAGTCAAACTGTTCCAAAAAACGGCCCAGCGGTTCTTGAATCAACGCCCGGCCCAAAGAAGGCTCTACCATCAGCTGACCCACCCGAAAGCGCCAGCGAAACTGCCACTCAAACTCATTGGCCGTGACTTCGCCCTCAATTCTGCCGTTCTGCCAAGATTGATGGGTAATACGGACATAGGCTGTGGTTTCCGGTAGGTCTTGACTAGAATTCACTCAGACTCAGCGCTCCTTTAAGAACATATCGATATACAAAGCTACCTCTATTCAAGGTATCGCCAAAGACGGTAGCCTAGACAGGTGTCCCTTCACCTTTTTTAGAACTTACCGTGCCAAAGGTTGGCGTCATATACAACGATATTAAGCCTGTAGCCACCACCGCCGCGCAAAAGCTCAGCGCTCGGCTCGAAAAGCTAGGCTACGAAGTATGCGTAACCACAGGCGCTGCTGGAATCTTAGGCTACTCACAGCCGGGGAAGCCAGTCTGTCACACACCCGTCGAAAGCCTTGTACCGCCGGGCTTCGACAAAGACATGGATTTTGCCGTAGTGTTTGGCGGCGACGGTACGGTGCTCTCCGCCTTTCGCCAGATTGCGCCGATGGGCATTCCGCTGCTGGCTGTAAATACCGGCCATATGGGATTTTTGACCGAGATTTATCTCAACCAGCTGAATGACGCGGTAGATCAGGTGATTGCGGGAAACTGCCATCTGGAAGAGCGTGCCATGGTGATGGTAAAGCTCTACAGCGAAGATCAGCTCAGCTGGGAAGCGCTGTGTATGAATGAGCTGGTGATTCAGCGGCAGCCGCTCACGAGTATGTGTCATTTTGAGGTGCAGGTCGGTCGACACGCGCCGGTCGATATTGCCGCAGATGGTTTGATTATTTCTACGCCGACGGGGTCGACGGCTTATTCGCTATCGGCGGGGGGTCCGGTGATTGTGCCTGGCGTTTCTGTACTGCAGCTCATTCCGATTTGTCCACATTCTTTGGCCTCGCGCGGTTTGGTTTTTCCAGATTCTGAGCCGGTGGCGGTGACTTCGGCGAATTCTGAGCCGCTGGTGATGGTGGTAGATGGCAATGCGGGGTGCTACGTGGTACCGAGCGATCGCGTCCTTTTAGTGCGATCGCCCTATCCTGCCAAATTCATTCGCCTAAAGCCGCCAGAATTTTTCCGCGTGCTGCGAGAAAAGCTGGGCTGGGGACTGCCTCACATTGCCAAGCCGACTTCCGTAGAGCTACCCTGAGCGGAATACTGTCGGATGTCTTGTTCGGGTTTCTTTTATGAGCGCATCTTCTGCCTCAGATAGTTCAGACCAGCCCTCCAGCCAAAATTTGCCTTCGGTGCTGGTGGTAGAAAGCGACGAAAGCCTTTCGCACACCATGGGTGTAGATTTGCACGAGGCGGGCTACAGGCCGGTAGAAGTGCCCAGCTTACGGCTAGGACTGGTCAGAGCCAGAGAAAGTACGCCTGCTTTAATTGTGGTCGCCAGGCGACTTTCTGAAGAATCTGGGCTCGACTTGTGCCGTCAGCTGCGCTCAGAGCAAAACCGAGTGCCGATTTTGCTGATGATGTCCCACGATGAACTGAGCGATCGCATTGCTTGCCTAGATGCTGGAGCCGACGATTATTTTTTGGCCCCCTACCGTAGCGAAGACTTTATTACCCTAGTGAATGCCTACCTGAAGCCGAGCCTAGCGAGCGGTGAGCAGCTACGCTTTGCCGATATGGTGCTAGACCTAACCCAGCGCCACGTCGTGCGCAATGAGCGAGTCATTGAGCTGACGATGAAAGAATTTGAGCTGCTCAAGTATTTGATGGAGCATCCACGCGAGGTGCTTACCCGCAAGCAAATTTTGGAAAGCGTATGGGGCTACGACTTTATCGGTGAATCGAATGTGATTGAGGTGTATATTCGCTATCTGCGGCTAAAGATAGACGGCGAAAATGAAAAGCGCCTGATTCAGACAGTTCGCAGTGTGGGCTACGTGCTGCGCGAAAGCTGACGCTAGCTGTGCTACACCAATAGCTGAAAACAACCGCTAAAAAGTGAACTGAAAACCGATCAGAATTAGGAAATAACTCGTATGGAGAAGCCTGGATTGAACTCTATTTCTGTGTGGATGCGTCCGACAGCGCTGCTCATGATGATTAGCCTGATGGTGACAGGGTGTTCTATGCCAGAAATTGACTCCACTGCTTCTGGTTCATCAGAAAGTGAGCCAGAAATTACGCTGAGCGGTCCTGGGCAACTGCTGCCCGTGAGTGCGATCGCGCAGATAGTCACTCAAACAGAAGAATACCGCTTCGACTTAGAGGTGACTCGCACCAGCGAAGAGCAGGCACTGGGGCTAATGTTTCGCTCAGCGCTGCCAGACAACCGAGGCATGCTTTTCCCATTTCCTCAGGCTCGGCGGGCCAGCTTTTGGATGAAAGATGTGCCGGTGCCGTTGGATATGGTGTTTATACGCAATACGGAAGTGATTGCGATCGCAGCAGAAGTGCCCCCATGTGCTAATCTTCCCTGTCCGTCCTACGGACCCAACGGAGAACTGGTCGATCAGGTTTTGGAACTACGCGGTGGCCGCGCCGCTGAGATAGGCCTACAGCCGGGCGATACAGTCACTATTGAGCCATTTACGCCTGAGGATTTATAAAGAAAACCTTAAGCTAACCGTCCGATAGAGGAGCTATTTGCCAAACTACCGTAAGATTACGTAACTAAAAGAAAAGAACATTTCTTGTCTTTGTTCCTGAGAGCGACTTGCTTTTGTTTTCGAGAGCGGTCTGTTTTTGTTTCCAAGAATGATCCGTTTTTGTTTCCAGCGATGGAAAGTGGGCTTACTAAGCTTTCAGTTTCGTTCCGGTGTCTGTTTTACAGGTTCGCTGTCGCTGTTACGACGTCCAGCCTGATTTAATACGCCCTTTTATTTGCCTTTACATACAGCTAATGATTCCGACCGAGTACGCCAGGTTAATTCGTTTCCTCCAAGATGAACTTGCAGTGCCTCAGACAGCCATCAAAGTGGCGTTACAGCACTGTAAGCAAGATCCTGCGCCTTTGCCGATGGTGCTTTGGCAGCAAGGTGTGCTAAGCCTTCAGCAGTTAGAGAGAATTTTCGACTGGATGGAAATGGCCTAGGTCTGCCTTTAAATGACTCTGTTTTGCCCTTGATGTCTGGCCTCTTGACGACAGATTTAATGGTCTCTCTGCTTGAGCAAAAAGGTAGCTAGCACACCTGCAACCAGCCCCCAAAAAGCAGAACTAATACCAAATAGAGCAAGACCGGAAGCCGTAACCAAAAAGGTGATAAGAGCCGCTTCACGGTCTTGTTCTGCGCTGAGTGCAATGGAGAGGCTGTTGCCGATGGTGCCGAGTAAGGCTAGGCCTGCAATCGCACTCACCAATGCCACTGGCAGCGCCGCAAATACCGCCGCTACGGTAGCGCCGAACAGCCCAATGATGAGGTAGAAGATGCCAGCTGAGATCGCTGCCACATATCGCTTATCTGGATCCTCATGCGCTTCTCTCCCCATCGAAATCGCCGCTGTAATCGCCGCCAAGTTCAGCGCAAATGCACCAAATGGAGCGAGTAAAAGTGTTGCTGCACCCGTCCACCCGATAAGCGGCGAAATCGGTGTGTCGTAGCCAAAAGATCGAATCGTCGCTACGCCCGGCACGTTTTGTGACGCCATTGTCACGATAAACAGAGGCAGGCCTATTCCAATAAGGCTAGAGGCTGAAAACTGAGGTGTAATCCAAACAGGACTGGCCAGCTGTAGCTGTACATCTTCCAATCGCAACAGTCCTTGCGCACCGGCAATCAGGATTCCTAGCACAAGTGCAGAAAGCACCGCATAGCGAGGCTGCGTCCGTCGCATGGCCAAGTACAGCAAAAACATCGCAATCGTCATCACAAACTGGGTTTGCATGGCGACAAAAAGATTCATCCCAAACTTCAGCAGCACGCCTGCTAGCATCGCCGACGCTAAGGGCAGCGGAATGCGGTCCATAATTTTCTCGAACCAGCCACTGAATCCGCAGAGCGTCAGCAGCACCCCACAAAAGAGAAACGCACCAATCGCTTCGGGCATCGAAACGCCATCGGCTGCGGTAATCAGCAGTGCCGCGCCAGGTGTAGACCATGCGGTGACGACAGGCTGACGGTACCGCCACGATAGAGCAATGCAGGTGAGCCCCATCCCGAGACCGAGAGCCCACATCCAGGACGCAATTTCTGCAGGCGATGCATTTAAGGCCTGCGCTGCTTGAAATACGATAACGCCTGCGCCCGTGAACCCCACGAGGACAGTGATAAATCCGGCGATGACAGCAGAGAGGGAAAAATCTTTAGCTATGCTCATCTCACTTCACCTGCAGGAACTAACGTGCTCAACGCTGTCCACTCTACGGGTATGAGCGAGTAGAAGATTGGACAAAATTGACTTTTTGATAGCGTCCAGGAGATACCCCAAACACACGTTTAAAGGCTCGATTGAGATGACTTTGGTCGTAAAATCCACAGTTTGTGGCAACGGTAGCCAGTGGCGTAGTGGTATGAAGTGCTTGTTTTGCCTTGATCAGTTGACACTGTTTTTTGTAGCTATGGGGCGGAAGCCCCATCTCTTGCTTGAAGCATCGGATCAAATAGTAGGGGTTGAGGTTAACGAGTGCTGCCAACGTTTCAATCGAGATGTCCTCAGCGCAGTGCTGCTTCAAATAGGTCCGAATCTGACGAATAGCCTTGTGTTCTGGTTTCGCACTATTAGACGATCGATCATGGATATGACCGTCAAAAATCTGCGAGAAAAACTTTAATAGGAGTGTCTGTCTTTCTAGCTGAGTGGACGGATTGCTCAAAACCTGGAAGAGCCTTCTGAACAGGCCACGTATCTCGGGTGCCTCAACGTTGATGTGGGCAAAGCATGGAAGAGCGGTACCATCGCGGCCTAACTGTTTCATAAGTTGGCTCATGGCAGTCGGGCTGATGTATAGATTACGAAACGTCCATCCTTTATTAGAAACGACGGCACCTGTGTGTACCTCTCCTGGATTAATGCAGTTGAAGCTTCCTGGATGTTGATAGTGAAGGGTGTCTTTGTAAAAACACTGTCCTTGACCTTTTTGATTGAGTCCGATGGTGTAGACGTCGTGAAAGTGCTTATCAAATTTGTGCTTAAATAGCTGGGCCTCAAATAGCTCAATTCCTTTGACAGACGATGGCCAAAGCTTTGTAAATTCAGCTTGGTTATCCACGCGGTGGCTCCTCTGTCAAATTACGCGACTGCCCAATCATCCTAATGCTCAACGAAAGACTAGACGGATCACACAGTAATCGCAGACATGACGACATCTTTGAGCTGTTGCTGTTGGCGGAACTGTGCGATCGCACTCTCCACCGCCGTCGTTTTCCCACTCAGCAGCAGAATCAACGATGTATCGGTGTGAGTGATGGTCTCAACATGAAGGCCTTTGTCACTGTTGGTGTTGCTGTCGGTAACTGGAGTGTCTGGCAGAAGTTTGGCAATTGCGATCGCTCTTAGCCGTTCATCCTCATACTCGTAGGCTTTGACTTTTGAAATCGTGGGTAGGCGTTCTAGCGATCGCTTCAACAAAGCCTGCTTCTCTGGCGTCGCCCGAAAGCTAAATAGCAGCCGACCGTTTTCTACAGTGCTCGCATCAATCCCACTGCCTAGAAAGCCTTCCAACGAAACGCCACGATTAGAAAATACGGTTGCAGCGGCTGTCAGCGTCCCCGGCTGGTTCAGTGCGCAGACAACAAACATCCATCTTTGACGCTTTTGGGGGTGTTTCACAAGCCTCCTGATTTTGTGAATCCTGGTCTTTAAAGGCAGTACCAGCCGCTAGTCTTCAGCTAGGTCTGCCTTCAATCGACGGTCGAGTTTTTCTGCGACCTGCTGAAGCATCTCGGCCTCCTCTGCCCACAGCTGAATCGAAACGACGCGGCTCCAGCCTGACTGCCCTACGACAATAGGCACACCCAGCGGCGTACGAATATCATAAAACTCCCCTGCTAGCTGCACCTGCCCCGAAACCACAATCTCCCGGCCTTGCATTAAATTTTGAACCAAATCCACCGTGACATTTGCTGTCGCCGCAGTTGTCTTTGCGCCTGAAAGGTGAGTCACAAAAGGCTTTAGCAGCACACGCAAGTCAGCGGCCAAATTATCGACATAGCGATAGGCTGCTGGAATTTTACCGGCTTTTATCATGTCTAAAAGCACCTGCTGATGTTTTTCCACAAGCTGTGGAAAGTCTTGCAGTACATTTCCCTGCCGCAATCGCCTGCGGGTTTCTCTGAGTTCTTCGGTGGTCATGCCATGAATTTTTAGGCTGCTCCACAGCGGCACCAGCCCTTCACCATGCTCTCCTATCACAAATCCCTGCACAAGCTGCCGACGAATACCTAGGTCAGCGGCAATTTCTCTACGAAAGCGTAACGTATCAGAATAAGCGCCAACTCCGATTACTCGATGCCTGCCAAGATGACGGCTGAATACTTCGACGGCAAGTTCCACCGGATTGGTAATGATGATAACGACTTCGTGACCGTAGCCATGGGTTGCGATCGCCCGCGCATACGTCTCAAAAATCGGCAGATTATTCTTCGCTAATTGCGATCTAGAAGTGACTTCCCCACCCACTGTCGCCCCAGCCGTCATCACAATCACATCGGCCACAATCTCTTCCGGGCTCAGCGCCACATCAAAAATAGGCGCTTTCTCCGCATAAGCATCGCTCAGGTCACTGCACAAGCCAAAAAGAATCTGACTACTACGTCCGTTTTCTCGACCCACAAGCTGTAACCTGTCGGTTGATGCCAGAGCCCCCAGACCCACAAGCTGTGCCACAATTTCTCGTCCACAATCTCCGCTGGCACCAATGACAGAAACATCCATCTATGCACCTTTTCTTGCCAACAGCTTTAGTTAATCACGCGCCGACATCTGTTGCTAGATACTCCGGCCAAATAAACTGACAACTACACGCACACGCACTTTCGCAAGATCATCGCGCACCAAAGCAGGTGACTGGCAATACTAAGATAAATCCGTTCAACCGGACTATTTTTCCTAAAATCTTCTGAACAAACGGGACTAATAACGTTTTCCGATGTATTCTTCGACAGGCATTCCGAAATCCCGATCAGCGCAATATATACATTTCTTGTGAAGCTGAGTTAGTATCTACACGGTTACTTCGTAAATCGCTGCTCTCGGAGCTTCAGCAATAATGTGGGAAAAAAGCTCATCTTTTCCTACTTCTTATTCGGCAGCTACAGCATTTAATCTTTAATCGCAAACTGCTAATACGCAGACCAAATGCAAAACTACGCATCTATCTAGCAGCATAGACAGGTGCTAGTGCGAAAATAATTAACTGATTACATCGTCTTTGCGCGTTCTCACAACTGTGACTTCTTAGCCGGTACTTAATCCGCAACAAACATGAGTATTATTATAGTTTCGACCACTGCCGATCGGGGCACTGGCTCACTTCGTGGTGCGATTGCATCAGCAAGATCTGGCGATACCATCAAGTTCTCGAAAAAACTAACTGGCAAAACGATTACGCTGAAAAGCGGACAGATTCAGCTAAGCAAAAACCTGACTATTGATGGAGGAAACGCGCCAGGCTTAACCATCAGCGGCAATCAGGCAAGCAGAGTCTTTTATCTAGACAAAAAGAAGAAAGTCGTTCTAAAGAACTTGACGATTGCTAACGGTAAAACCAAAGGCGCGGGCGGTGGAATCGACACCCGACACGAAAGCGAAATCACGCTAGACAACGTCAAAGTACATAACAACACATCAGAATTGGGAGGAGGTATGCGAGTTGGCCATCTGGCTAAGGCAACCATCTTGAATAGTAGCTTCAAAGGCAACGACGGCACCCTCACCGACAAACATAAAGGCTTCAGTGCAGGCGCTATTTCTCACAACGAATCTCGTGGGCAGCTTGTTATCAAGGGCACCCGCTTTGAAAACAACAACGGATTTAACGGCGGTGCTATCTACAGTTTCAGCGGCACAACTTTCACGGTTGAAGATTCAGTATTCTTGAACAATATTGCTAAAAATCGTGCTGGCGGCGGTGCGATTATGACCGATGGCGTCAGTTCGAGAAACTACAATTCTGGGCTTGAAAATGATGGCAAAATTATCATTCGAGGCAGCAGGTTTGAAGGCAACCAAGCTGATGGCTGGGGCGGCGCACTCTATCTATGGGGGTATGGAGAAGATGAAGCCATTATTGAAGACACTGCTATCATCAACAATACCGTCCACTTCAACAGTAAGAATAATCAGTCGAAAGGCGGTGGGCTGTGGGTGAAGATGAAGCTCAACATGAACAATGTCACAGTGGCTGGGAACACAGCGCAGCAACAGGGTGGTGGCCTATGGTTAGAATCTAAGCAACCGGCAACTATTACGAACAGTACATTTTCTGGCAATGAGGCCGTTCGTGGCGCTGGAGGCGCTATGTTCCTCAACAATCGTTCGTACCCGGTCAATATTACAAACTCGACAATCGCCTATAACGAAGCGGGCAGAGCTAATGGTGCACTGTGGTTTGACAAGAAAGGGCAAATTAACCTTAAGAATTCGATTGTAGCTTTCAATACCGCGCGTGATCGTAGGCTAGAAGATCAGGTTGGCTTTCAACCCAAGGACGGTGGCGGCAATCTAGAATTTGCGGCACGTTCTGGCTCCACCCGCGTTGCCAACAGTAGTATTGTTGCGGATCCTAAACTGAGAGCATTGCAATGGATTGACGGGGCGCTTATTCATCCGTTAGAAGCAGATAGTCCTGCGATTAATAAGGGCCTGGGTGCACTTTCAACCGATCAGCGGGGTGCCAACCGTGATACCAAAGTAGACATAGGTGCTTTTGAGTTTTTGGCATCTCCTGTTGTCACTCCCCCTACCTCACTGGGGAGGACAGCGATTGCACATCTTGCCTTCAACGAAACAAAAGGCAAGATAGCGGAAGATAGTTCCTCCGGTGGACAAAAGAATCGTGGAACGCTGGTCGGGAAAACAGCGTGGAGAAAAGGACATAAGGGAAATGCGATCGCATTCTCAAAAAAAGGCGGTGCTGTAAAAGTCAAGAATTCCGAAGATATCAACTTAGGCACGCATTCACAAAAAACGATATCAGTATGGTTCAACGCCCAAAACGTAAGCGCGAACAGTAAAAAACAAGTGATATACGAACAAGGTGCAGCTATACGCGGTCTAAATGTGTATCTCGACAAAGATAAACTCTACGTTGGCGGATGGAACAGAGACAGCAAGCAAAGTGGATGGAACGGAACTTGGCTCAGCACAGACCAAGTCTCAGCAGGGAAGTGGCACCGCGTTGACTTAGTCTTAGAAGGTGGCCGTGATGTTAAAGACAATGCTATTCGTGGGTATTTAGACGGCCAACAGTTTGGCAGTGGTAAGGGCTCTCAGCTTTGGGAACATTCTGGTGGTATTGGAATCGGTCGCATTAATGGAACTACTCGCTTTCACGATGGGAAAGTACCTGGGAGTGGATACGGCCTAGTAGGCGCAATCGATGAGTTGAAAATTTTCAACGATGCCTTCAATAGCAGTGAGATAAATGTCCTTTGAAAAGGGTAGCGGCAAGAAAAGTAGAGGAAGAGTCTGCCTATTATTTTTTACCTTAGGCATCATCATTAAAAAACAGCACTCTGTATGAGGTTTCGTATAGAGTGCTGCAAGTAACACACGAAGCATGCCACTGTTGCTTCACATGTTAGTTTTTCGGCTTAGAGACAACCTGCTTAAGTGCTAGAAAAATAAAAGGTGGAATAGTGCTGGCATACCGTTTCCAAAGCCTTCCAGGCTCCTGAATGCATCGATACAGCCATTCTAGTCCGGAGTCTCTAACAAATTTAGGTGCCCATTTTGTATTGCCAGCAAAAACAGAGAAAGCACCCCCCAGCCCGACCATAACTGCATTGACACTGTGCTTGTTTTTATGCATCCATTTCTCTTGCTTTGGGCAGCCCAAGCAAACAAACACAATCCCTGGATTCGCAGCATTCACCTGTTGAATAACAGCTTCTTCTTCTTCTGCCGTCATATCTTCTATGCGAGGCATCTCAGACATCCCTACCACTGTAACGTGAGGAAAGTCTCTATCTAATCGGGCCTTTATCTGGTCCAGCGTCCTAGTGTCGGATCCCAAGAAAAACAGGCTCACAGATTGCGTCTTAGCACCTTCACAGATTCCTAGCAGCAGGTCCATTCCCGCTACTCGCTCCTGCCTTCTCTTCTGTAGTAGGCTTACAATCCATACCAAAGGCATACCGTCGGGGGTACGCAGCTCGGCTAGCTTCAAAATATGAGAGAAATCATCGTTCCAGTGAGCCTCCATCAACATATGAACGTTGGCTACACAAACAACTTTGCTGATGCTTGCCTCTGCCCACTGCAAGATTCGGTCAACTTGCATTTGAAAAGGCAGAGAGCATACAGGAAATCCGATAACATCTTGAGTCGGTATTTTTTGGAGAGTAGTCGCAACTGAACTTTGGGCTACAACACTCTTCTTTAGAGATATGACTACAGGCGGATTAGGAGACATCATAGGAACACAGTTAGTTAGTCGGTCTAATTTCTGTGAAAGAACACTCTGAAAAATCGAATCCAATAACCAGTAACAAGGTTTCTTACGCTTTGCTAGTCTCAAGCTTGTCTCCAACAAAGACTGACAATCCGACAGCACTCAACAATAAGGAGTTGGAAAAGGAGTTGGAAGTTGATTTGAAGCTCAATTGGTAAGCACAGAAATTACTGCTCTTACTCCTACGTCGAGCTCAAGGAAAAATATAAAAGCACATGGTAAGAATCCCTCAACAAACAAGCACCTCAAGGCTGCGTCCGGATCATGAAACGCACTCGTTCACGAAACAAACTCCTCCGCAGGTTCAATGACTGTAGAAGCATAGGAGCAGAACTCAAGACGGCGATGGATAAAAATCAAATTTATCACTGCCAACCGTAAGTACATTTACCAGTCATTTCACTTGTCAGCACGTGACAACACTTAAGTGATAACTACATTACTTGATTAATAGTCACGTTAAGTCAGAGCAAAGAACACAGTGTATGTACTGACTTCACAGTCCTTAATTTTCACGTAGGCATGAAGCTTGCATGAAGTACTGGTGTCTCCCCGCAGGGATGATGTGAAATGTATTAACAGATGCGCTGAGGGAGTTACTGTTTTTTGTGCTTACGTCACAGGCTGTGATCGCATTTATGTACGTATGAATCGTTGATTAGCACAGCTGCTGGCATAGGTCTAGCGGCCTTGATGAGTGGCTCTCACTGCACCTCAGCAGATTGACTTTCCTATCCGCTGAGGTGCAGTGACCAGATAGGATCGACAGAAGGTTAGTTACATTCCTCACAAGCTTTTTATGAAAGATGTAAGATATGTTACGTCCTTTTCTGATAGCGCTTGCCAAAGTTGAACTGTTATTCATTAAGAATCGAACGATGAGTCCCTGCTAATGAGAGAAGGAACTGTAACTGTTGATTCGTGTCTGGCTGAAAAAAGCTGAAGGGCGTTTAGCTGTAGTTTTCTGCCATTCAGAGAATGATTGATACCTGCTTAGCTTAGTTCGCAGAAGAGACTATTTGTATTGAGGATGTCTTGTGTTTTTTAGGATCAAGATATATCGGGTGAGTTTAGTCTGTCTGATGTTAGTGATTTTAGATAGTTCATCTGCATTAGCTCAGATGACGAATTTGTCTATTCCGCCTACCGAACCTGCCGAACCTGATTTTTTGGTTGTTCCTGATATCTCGGATGAAAGGTTACTAGAGGAATCGGCGTATCGGCTTGGCGCTGGCGATGTTCTCAATATTGATATTTTTCGCGTGCCTCAATACAGCGGGAATAATTCTGTGCTGGTGGGAGGCACACTAAGTTTACCGTTGGTAGGCGACGTCAATGTCGATGGACTCACACTTTCAGAAGCGGCATCGGTTTTGTCCGAACGCTACGGCACCTACCTAAGGCGTCCTATTGTGACCGTAAGCTTAGTTGAGAATCGTCCTTTACGGATTGGTATCGCAGGTGAAATTCTACAGCCTGGAGCCTATGCCATAAATGGAACAGGCGCAGCCTTACCAAGGCTAACCCAGCTACTAGAAACAGCTGGTGGAACCACCCAGGCAGCTGATATAAGGCAGGTCAAAATACGTCGGCGAGGCTTGGATGGTACCTACGAGATTATTCAAACTGACCTTTGGGCGTTGCTGCAAACGGGTGACCAATCGCGAGATATTACGCTAAGAGATGGTGATTCCATCTATGTTCCTACTGCGGTGGTTCCGCTATCGGAGTCAGCGTTGCTGGCAGATGCTAGCTTCGCGGGGGATGTTGGTGCTCCTATTAATATTGCAGTTGTCGGTGAAGTTTATCGTCCGGGCCCTTACACCTTGCGAGGCGGTCAGGCTCGAATTGGAGATGCCGGTGTTTCTGGCTCTTCGGGTGGGGGCGATAGCCCTACAACGGTGACACGCGCGCTGCAAGTCGCGGGTGGAATCAAGCCGGAGGCCGATATCCGTAGGGTTCAAGTCTCTAGGCCAACGCGCTCTGGCTCAGCACAGGTGTTTGACGTGGATCTTTGGCAGCTATTAGCCTCAGGCGATTTACAGCAGGACGCTATCTTGCAGGAAGGCGATACAATTGTGGTGCCGATGGCAGCAGCGGTTGATCCTGAATCGGTGCCTGCGATCGCGTCTGCAAGCTTCTCTCCCAATGCTATTCGAGTAAATGTCGTGGGCGAAACAGAGCGTACTGGCACAATAGAGCTTTCGCCAGATACTTCTTTAAGTCAAGCTGTGTTAGCAGCTGGTGGTTTTAACAACCGGGCCAATGAGGTAGAAGCAGAGCTTATTCGTCTCAATCCTGACGGCACGGTTAGCCGTCGTCTCATCCCAGTTGATTTTGCTTCAGGGATTGATGAAGAAACCAACCCGCTCTTACGAAATGACGACGTTGTGGTGGTGAATCCTTCTCTGCTGGCGAACGTCGATGATACCGTCAGTTCTATCTTGGGGCCTGTAGGCCGGGTTATTCAGAGTATTTTCTTCCCGCTACGACTGTTGAATGTGTTTGATTAGGAGAGGCGTCAGATGAAACTAGCTACTGAGCAATCGATGTCCTCAGCTGAGATGTCTGCTGCGGCTTTCGAAGATATCGAAGGCGGGATTAATTTTTCGTCTATCGGCAAAGCTTTACTGCGTAAGTGGTGGCTCATTGCAGGTGTAATGGTGCTAACGACAACGTCGGCAGGGGTGAAGGTGCTTTCGGGCACTGCCGTCTATACCGCTGGGTTCGAGATTCTGGTGCAACCTCGCAGCACTGAGTCAGATATTATCTCGGATGTGCCTGATACGCTGGCTACCCGACCTACCGAGTTTTTGAGTACTGACTTGCTCAAGCTGTTAACCAGTCCAAAGGCGCTTCAGCCGGTGATTGATGGTATTCGAGATCGCTACCCTAGCTACTGCCCACCCCTTAGAAGCACAGCTAACCAGAACTACGACCCCTGCTACAACAGGATAGCTTCGAGACTGAGTGTGGCTCCCATCGCCAAAGGCTCTGACATTGTAAAAGTATCTTTTCGCTCCCCAGATCCACGAACAGTACAGGTCGTGTTAGAGCTAGTATCTGAAGCCTATTTGGACTACAGCTTGAAGTCGAAGCAGGCAGAGGTGAGTTTGGGTATGGACTTCGTCAACAAGAAGTTGCCCGACCTGCGCGGCCGGGTTGATTCGCTTGCCGAAGAGCTACAGTCGCTGCGGCTGGAATACAACTTAATCGATCCGTCTTCTCGAGGGAGTCAGCTTACAGGGCAAGCAGGCAACTTTGCCCAGCAGCAGCTTGAGGTGCGATCACAAATTGCTCAGTCAGTTTCTGCCTATAACGAGCTGACCCGGCAGCTAGCAAATCCGAGAGCGCAGGGTAGCACGTCAATCTTGGGTCAGAATCCTCGCTATCAGAGTGTGCTGAACAATCTACTAGCGCTAGATTCAGAAATTGCAGAAGCTTCCACACTCTACTTAGAAGCCAGTCCGGAGATGGCTGTACTACTCGAAGAGCGTGAAAACTTACTGGCACTTTTAGAACAGCAAGGTCTGCAAACTCAGCAAGAGCTGCAAACTCAGATTCAAGAACTTATAGATAGAGACGAGGCTATAGAGCAAACCCTCGGCGGTATCAACGACGGTATCGATGAACTTTCTGGAATCTCTAGAGATTATACAGACATTGAAAGAGAGCTACAGATTGCGACCAACAATCTCAGCCAGTTTCTCTCAAAGCGTGAGGCGCTTCAAATTGAGTCGGCACAAAATCAAGTACCTTGGGAGATTGTAACGCCGCCTACAAGACCGCGATCGCAGCCTGAAAGCCTGAACCAAAACCTAATTTTAGGTGCTTTGTTCGGAATGCTTTTAGGCGTAGCCGCTGCACTATTGCTCGATCGGGTCACCGGGGTAATCTATGGAGATGCTGAAATTCGAAAGGCGACACGACTGCCCATTTTGGCCAGAATTCCTGTCAACCGAATCTTGAGCGGTAGCGAGGTGCAAGAGAGCGTGTCAGAGTCTTTACAGTATGTAGGTGCTAACATCAGAGGTGGTGCTTCTACCACTACCGCTTCGGCGGTGGGCTCAGCTGTGAATAGTGCCAGCAGCGAGTATTCAGAGAGCACTGGATATAACAACGGACGGCAAAAGTCCTATCAAAGCGATCCTTTCTCTGAAGCATTCCGACTGTTGTTTACTAACCTTAGACTGCTCGATACTGAGAATGAAGTGAAATCGGTGGTCGTTACTTCTGTTATGCCAGAAGAAGGGAAGTCAACCGTTTCAATCTATTTGGCTGAAACTGCAGCTGCGATGGGTCAGCGCGTGCTGTTAGTCGATGCTGACCTGAGGAATCCTAGCATTCATCAGTATTTAGAGCTGCCAAACGAAGTTGGGCTAACCAACCTGTGTGCAGGCGACTCTAACCCAGCGATAATTCAAGAGCTCTCCGCAGAGCCTAATATGTACGTTCTATGCTCGGGCTCTATTCCAGTCGAACCTGCGCGCTTGCTATCTTCTCGCAGCATGGCTCAAGTTACAGATGGGTTTCGCTCTACATTTGACTTGATTATTTTTGATACGCCACCTTTGCTGGGCCAATCAGACGCTTACTTAGCGTCTAACCACGCCGACGGAATGCTGCTGGTCACGCATCCGGGGAAACTGAGACAGCCACTGCTAGATCGGGCCATGGAACAGCTGCGGATTGCCGACATTAACGTATTGGGCGTAGTTTCTAGAGAAGATTAATGGGGTTGCTAGCTGTTTTGTATACGTAGACACATGTAGCGTATAAATTAAAGTTTCTGTGAGTATCTCACTATAAATCTTTCCAGGAATGGCTTTTTTCAGTATATTTATCTAGAAAGGAATTAGTATACTTGATTAGTATGATGCGTAATTCATCGCATCTTAGACTTATTGGGTTGCCTTTTCAACATCTGAGACATCGAAACTTTTCGCCTGTAGTTCTGCTTCGGGCAATTGTGGCCAACATGTACAACTTGAAAAATTAGGCGATTTCTATGAAACCAAAATTTCTTACATGCGGCTTGCTAGCCGCTGGTGCGCTTCTCGCATCTGCTTCTCTTTCTCCTGCACAAGCAGCAGGCCTGAGAGGTTCTCTCAGCTTTGAAGGAATTAATCCTGGTGACAATCTCATTAATAGTATTGCTAGTCCAGCAATTGATTTCAATAACGACCCTGGTCTTTTTGAAGTCGATGCTGCAACGGGCGGCTTTACTCAGTTCTCAAATGCAGGTGTCACGGTAAACGATATTACTGACGCATTTTCTAGCGACTTCGAATTGTTTGATATCGGCGGTGGTGCTGGTGTTGTTGGCGGTGCCACGTTCACTGTAAAGCAGTTTATAGATCCTGTCTTTGCAGGCAATTTGTTCTTCGTTTCCGAGGCTCGTGGCTTCTTTACTACCAGCGAAGGTTCTACGGATACAGCCAGTTTCCTGCTGACCTTTAACTCGCCGGGTGTTGGTGCTGATGAGGTAGATTTCAACCTTGAAACTGTTCCAACGCCTGCGTTGCTTCCAGGTCTTATTGGAATGGGTGTTGCTGCCCTGCGCCGTCGTAAGTCTGGAGACGAGCTTGAAGGCGCTCAAGCGTAAGCTTGTAGCTGCTTCACCCAATGCTTCTACAGGCGCTTTGGCTCTCAGCTAACTGTCAATTAGCTAAGGGACCGGTGAGCTAACTTGCCCAAGCGAATCCCTTGTGTCTATGGGGCACAAGGGATTTTTAAGAAAGGTTGGATAGAACTAAGCATTGCTTTGTCAAAAATCATGAAATGAAGCCTAACGCTTTCCGTAGATGAAGCGATTGGAATGAAATGCGTCCTCAACGGCATTTCTCCTAACGAACCTTATCCGCAATGCAATGTACTGCTGTAGACGTTGGTTTATTGTTACCAGTTTGATCTTCTATCAGTCTTGCTAATTAATATATCTTCTTAACATCATGACCAGCATCCTCAAATCTCGTCAGTTAACCCCTAAACAGTCTCCTCTCAGCTATGAAGGCAGTGGCCTTGCTAAGAGCATATGTTTTGTCGTGGGTCTTGTCTGCGTGGGTGGCTTTCTTGTCGATTTGCTGGTGCTGGGAATGCCACCCGACCCATTTGCTTTGGAGTGGCGAGTTAGCTTTCTTCAGCAGGCAGGTGATCGTAGTATTGTCTTTCTCTTTGGCGTAGCGCTGTTACTGTACAGCAACTTCGACAATCGACGATTAAAAAGACCGTTTGCCTTTTTTTGCTTAGCGACTGGCGTTGCCATGTTGCTCTCTTCGGGGCTAGTCATTCGTGACAACTTAATTCTCAAAGAGCAGGCTTTTGAAGCTATCAGCACTCAAGAAGAACAGCTACAAGCACAGATAGATGAAACGCTTAGCAATCCTGACCTAGAAGCTGAGCTAACGCCTGGGCAACTGCGTCAGGCCTCGCAAGAGATTTCTAGCCGAGCTCAAAATTTGAAGCAAACCAGCAGGCAAGGAATTACCAAATCAGGTATTGCTAGCTTGGGTAATTTAGTTGTCGTGGGCTTAGGGCTGATCGGTCTAAGTCGAATCGGGCTAAAGCGTCGTTAGAGCTCGCTTTGCCGCCGATAACAGTTCGCCATAAGACATAAATGCAAAGAGAGTATTCTTATTATGCTGTGGAGACGAAAGCTGAGTAGCCGTTTATGTAGTTTGCTACAGCAGGCTATAGAGAGTAATCAAGGGCGGTTTTCGCTGTTAGGGCTATCTGTTGGACTGCTTTATTTGCCTGCTTGGCTTGGCTATTTGGTTCCTCAGGCACTCAAAGGCAAAATAGGATGGTTTTTGATAGCTAGTATGTTGTTTCTAGCAGGCTTGGAACTCTGGAAAAAGCGGAACGTTCTGGCCCAACTAGAATCTGCTGAAGAAGACAGAATGCTGGGCTACCTATTAATTAGCTCTAGTGTCATTCTCTTCCCGTTTTGTCGCTTTGCAGTTTGGCCTCAGGCATTACTCTGGCTGTTAACACTGGTAGGTATCGTTTCTAGCCTCTGGGGAATCTCCTTTTTTCGGCTGTTTATCATGCCGACGTTCTTTATCAGCCTTACGGTATATCCGCGTATAGGTGTAATATCCCGCTTTATATGGGAGCTGTTCATCCCCTATGAAGGCTTAGAAAAGGCGATGGCTTGGGCCGCTACGCTGGCGATGCAAGGCATTGGGTTTCCTGCAGTCAATAGAGGCATATTCATTACTTTTCCCGAGGGGGCAGTTGAGGTGGGCTGGGGGTGCAATGGGCTAGATATGGCCATCACCCTGGCCGCCGCCGGGTTGTTTATGGGGATCTTGTACAAGCAGCCAAGAAATCAGATGATTGCCCTGATTTCCATAGCAGTGATAATCGCATTTGTTGCCAACATCCCTCGGCTGATGCTAGTCACGATTGCTAGCGTCTATTGGGGGCCAGAATGGTTTAGGTTTTGGCATGGCTTCTGGGGCGGACAGATATTTTCAGGAGTGCTGTTTACGCTCTATTACTATGTGGTAGGAGGCCTTTCAAAGAGGGAAGCAGCGAAGGTGAAAAACACTTAACGCAAGTCGAATATATATATAAAGTTTTTGATATGTTGCTAGCGTAAGTATTGACAAACAAACGTCAGATGCACGAATATATGTCGAATAGGTGCACAAAGCTTTCTTGATTTATTAGTCTAGGATCATCATTGAAAAAATGATGTTTCGACTAAGCGATAGTTCAGTCCGACATAGTTAGTTAATGGTCATACTGACTTTCATAATCGGTAGACAGAGGCTTGGCCGACGTAGGTTTTATTCTTGACACAGTTTGTTTTTATTGCTGTCAAGCTAATCACGTCTCGAACGTTATATAAAAGGGTGTACGGCGCTTCTGTTTTTTTGAGGCTTGCTGAAAAAACCCCTAGGTATTGGCTACAGAGTAATTTCCTATCGCGCTCGATCGAAATGATTCCATAGCTCAGTGATTTACTCTCGCAAAGTGGGAAGCAATGTTAATAAAAAAGCAGCTTATTACAACGGCGATCGCAGTCAGCTCTGTAGCACTAGGGTGGGCAATTCAAGCTATGCCTGCCGCTGCTGCTGCCATCACTTGTCCCGATGGCCTAGGCTCGCTAATAGACCCAACAGATCCTAACCCTCAATTGACAGCAAAGTGTCAATATTCAGGTACCCTATCTGACGACAATGAGATAGCACTTTTCAACGATGAACTTTTCTTTGGTAAAAACGACTGGATACTTGCCGGAAAGGATAGTAGCGCACAGGGGCAAAGCGGCACGATCAACTTAATAGAGGATCTAACGCCAGATGCGAATAGCGACGTTGTAGACCTAATCAACGTTGGTCGGCAAGGGCCCGGAAAGCCAACAGACCTTTTGCTTTCCTTTAAGGGAGACAACCAAAATAGTGGGTTGGAGCCAGGCACCATTGTGGCATACCTTCTAAAGGTTCCTAACAACGGCGGCATATACAACTGGCAGACACCTTTCTCAGATCCTGATGGCACCAAACAGGATGTGTCGCGCATTAGTCTCTTCTACCGTGCTCCAGCTGATGGTGTACCTGTACCAACACCTGCGCTCTTACCTGGTCTTGTTGGCATGGGCGTTGCTGCAGTTCGCAAACGTAAAGCTACCATAGAGCCCTAGGGCGTTATATCAGGCCAGCTGTGACGCTAGTCTCTAGACTATCACCTGTGAATTCGGTGATAGTCTAGAGACTTTTCAATGTCTCTTCTACAGAAAACGAATTTCAGAGCAGCTGTATGAGTCCTTTGTGACGAGTCACCATCATTGCAAAGTTTGCTCCCTACACTCATTCAATCACTAATACGGGTTACGCAGAATATCTGTAGATTACTTGGATATCTCCTTTTCTCGAGTCTCCTGCCATCGAATCGCAAGTAAGCAGGCCACCGTCAGCAAGTGGCCAGGTTCTTCCATCTGGGTCAAAATACAGCCGAAGCTAGCGGTAGAGAGTAGCAGAAACTTACCAAAATCGTCTACGCATACCCTTTGCCATACAACTAGACAAAGGTATAGATAGACTAGGATGCCAATAATTCCGAGGTCTCCCCAAATACCCATCCAGGTAAATAGTGGAAAATAGATAGTGGATTCATTCGATAGGTAGCTGCTATACATTATCTCCCAAACGTCTGTAGTAGCTTGGTGAACTGTTCCACCCAGGGCACTGAGGAGGCTTGCGTAGTCTCTCATAACCCACCCCCCTAGCCGCGTAACCGTATGACCTGGACCCAGCCCAAATAGCCAGTTCAGTGGAGATTCGTAGTGGGAAGGAATAACTCTAAAACCAGCAAACTTTGTTTCTGCCGCTAGCCCATTCCACCCCCAGATAGGCCGATGAATCCAGTTTTGGTAAGGCGCTAGAAAATCTGCATCTAAATTCAACAGCATCCAGCGGAATATTAATACACCAATTGCACCGATAGATGCGTAAGCCATTAATTTCGCAGGCTCTTTGACTTTTGTAGCTGCGAGCAGTCCCCAGCCGACAGCTAGCCCCAGAAAAACTTGCTTTGAATCGGAAACTTGTATTTGGTATATCGCACCCAATAGTGGTAATGCTCGCAGCCAAACTGAAAGATGTTTGAAGTGATTGAAAAAGTAAAGGGCGAAATAGAAAGAGATCGTACAAGAAATGTAGTTGGCAGCACTGCCACCACCGCCACCGAAAACACCTACGATATTATCTTGTAGCGTTCCGCCTTGTGGTTTTGGATACAGCCCTATCGGTAATAGAACAGACTGAACTATCGCAAGCAACAGGTTAAATAGAGCAAACCCTAGTAGCCAGTATCGAAACTTTTTTAATTTATCTCCAGTTATTGGCACTGCAACAATAGCAGCCAGGAGCAAAAATGGCTCGGCCTGGAACATAAACTGTAGAAAGACATTCGCTAAGCCTGCCTCATTGATCAGTGCGCTGAGCCCTATCACTAGCAGCAGTGCAAAAGTGGCCACTAACAGACGGTTGAGCGTGTAAAGTCTAAGGCGATCGCGTGTCTTCGTCGTACAAATAGAAATAAGGAAGGCACTTGGAATAATCCCGAAGTGAACGAAATTAATAATAGACGGAGCCCCGAATGAAGCAAAAAGACGAGGAAAGAAAGCAGACGCAAATCCAATTAAAATCAGCCTTGAGCTACTGACAAGGCCTTTTTCTCTATTTGGATAGCCGCCGACTGCTAGGCTTAGATGTCTTTTTGTCATGGGTATAGCCTTATCGTCGCTTCTGCTAATATTGAACAACATATTTCCTGCCACAAATGAGTATGTATGACAGAAAAACCCTACAGCTGCTTGTAAAAATCAACTAGCTGATGCGAGATGGCCGATCTAGAAAATCGAGTGTCAGCAGATAGCTCTTGGCCTGTCTTTTTAGACAGCACAGACATAATAGCTTCTGCTAAGTTGTAGCAAGCTTGTTGCCCTAGCTGAAAGTACTGGCAGTTGGAAGTGCCCACCTCACGGAAAATAGGAATATCTGAACAAACTGCCGGGCAAGACAGCGCCAGGGCTTCTGCTAAAGGTATACAAAACCCTTCTGTAGAAGATGGAATAACCAACGCAGACGCATGTTCGTAGAGCCAGCGTAGTTCCCCATCTGCGATGCCAGAAAGAAACTGCACTTGCTGTTCTAGGTCAAGCGTTTGAACCAAGGTCACAAGCTTATCCGTTTCAGGTCCTGAGCTTCCCACTATAACGAGATGCGTGTTGGAAGGAAGCTTGTCGTCATCTTTTAGGGCCGCATACGCCCTAATTAACATATCTAGATTCTTGTTTTTTCGATGCTGAGCAACTGTCATCAGAAAAGGGGTAGTATCATCTACTAGGGTATCTGGTTCTTTCGGCTCGATACTAGAAAAGTCCACAACGTTGTAGATGACGCTCGTTGACTGACGCTGGCTAACTCGTGGGAAAAAGTTCGTTAGTGCATCCAAAGTTATACGAGAAACGCAGATTAGTCCATCACTGCTGCGGACACATTGCTGTAGAAAGGCCCGATTAAACCATACTTGAGGATAGCCAAAGTTTTCCGGACATTCGTATGGATAGAGATCGTGAATAGTTGCTACTACTGGAACTTGAAAGCACGAACGAATGAAGGGAAATGGAAATGACGTATGGATAATGTCGGGCTGAATTTTTTTGGCTACCTTAGGTAAACCAAAAAAGAACCACAGGTTCCGAGAACGCGACGTGTTTTCAATATCGATATCTACTATCTTTATTTTAGAAGAGCTGATACTTAGCAGGTCTGCGAAGTAGCTACGTTGCCACCTGCCAATAAGCAGCGTGACGCGACTGACTCGAATGTTTTCTGCTAAAGATTGAGCCAAGTTGGCTGCGTGCCTGCAAACGCCTGTTGGCTTAGAGGGCCGATGTAGAACGGGAATTAAAATATGCATTCTAAAGGAAAAGTATGAGAGCACGGCTCATGCGCCATACAAGGTAAACGTTAGCACTAGATTGTTGAATGCTTCGTAGCATCTCACAAATAGGCTGATGATATTCTATGACAAAGGCCTGAAAGGGTAACACAACGCTTATAGCCGTTGTGTTACCCCTTCAGATAATGTTCTACTCTTACAAAAATAAGAAGGTGTTTAGATGAAGATTGCTTTTATTAGTGAAGATTGCTTTTATTAGTAATGACTTTCCCCCTGGAGGCGGAATCGCCACCTATGTTCAACAAGCAGCTAATATGCTTCAAAATCGAGGAAATATTGTAGAAGTTTGAAGTGGACCCCAAAGACTAAACAACTTGAAAGGGCAGTTAAGCTCTGAAGGAT
>ERZ1740067.279-NODE-279-length-42379-cov-7.186348_pt1 | contig 42379 bp, 39 predicted proteins | sample MGYA00581736_ERZ1740067 | MGnify/ENA primary metagenome ERZ1740067 (study PRJEB43018, sample SAMN04849236) | marine metagenome | isolation source: floating plastic debris | place: Pacific Ocean | collected 2008-08-27 | study: EMG produced TPA metagenomics assembly... | reverse complement strand
AGTACAGCTGCTTTCACCAGCAAGTCCGTATCGTATTCAAACATCCGCGTCCATAGGCCAATGACAACAATGCCCATCCCGCCCCAAAATCGGTGGCGAACACCGACTAGCATTCCGTCGTGCAGCATTGCAAACCCGATGAAAAATAGAACGCAGTTAGCGAGCGCTGCCCAGAGCGGCCAAATGCTGCCGGTGCCTTGGAATTGCAGAAACGCGGTTAATCCCATGAGCATCACAACAATGAAAAAAACCGGTGTCTTCATCCAAATTGCTTTGAGTTCAGGGGATTGCTGAGTTCGAAGGTACTGTTGCCAAATGCCGTAGAGCGCGATCGCACTCAACCCTATTAGCAACAGCAAAAAAGACTTCGCCAACGAACTTGTTCCATTGATATCTACCCCATTTCTTTCCCACAGTCCCTTAAACGAGTATGTATAAGCACCAATACTCACCAACCAAATCGCTAAGGACCGTCCAATCGGCGCAAAAGCATCGGCTGGCACGCCGTCAGCGCCTAGCTGTTTATGGAGGGGCGACTTTTCAGCTACCAGCCGTGACATATGATCACTCGGCCATTTCCAAAACCGAGTGTGATATGTCCACAAAATCACGGCGGGTAACATTGCAACAAAGCCAAACGTAGCTGCATGCCAGTGCACCAGAGAACCGTCAGCCGACAGCACCAGCACCGTTGACCCAATTCCCCACAGGCAGTACAGCACGCGCGAACGGCACCAGTGTGCCAGCGGCAAATACAGTGGTGTCACCAGCACAGGCAAATAAGTTTGGATCAGCACGATCCACATAGACTCACCCGGTCCTCGTCCTAAAGATCCGGCAAACAGTCCTTCCCAGTAGCTTAAGCCGATCAAAATCCAAGACAGTACGCCTAGTGGCATCAGCCGCAGACTGTAGGCCATTGCTAGTACGCCCAAGCCCCATACCAAATACAGCGCCGAAATCGATCCGCTCTGGTGAAACATCTGAGACATCAGCCCAATGTTTGCACCCATAATCAGGGCACCAGCTAGCAGCAGGCCCAGCCCCAATTTTTGGAATCCCGGCTTGTGGGCAGGCCGTCGCCAAAGGTAAAAGCCCGTCGTATTGACGCCGACAAAAGCGCCGAATATGACGATCATCCGTAGCGATCGCGACCATTCTTGCCAGTTTGCCGCTACCAGCGTGACCGCGCCCAGCCCCAGCAAAATGCCGCCCAAGCCAATCAAAATCGTGATGAACCGATTCCCTGTTGCCGCTTCAATGTTGGCAAAATCATACCTTGCAGACAGCTGCTCATACAGATCAGCATCAATTAGTCCTTCTTTCCACCAGCGCTCCGACTCTGTCCTCAGCTGGCGTCTAAAACTCTCTTTTGGTTGCGCCATTATTTGCGACCACCTCACATCTTTCAGCTATTGGTGGGTTAATCCTAGCCACAAGCATCTGGCAATCGTAAGGTACTCTGCTTGATTAATGTCAAATTTGCTAATACGCACATGTTGAGCGCATCGAAAAGTCTGTCATACTTAAAGCACTTGATGCAGATTGCCCTGCATCAAGTGCAGTGTGATCGCCAATTGATGAGTTTCAGCTTTCTTTATCGTTCACTTTGCCAAAGCGGCGATCGCGCTTTTGAAAAGCCAGCATTGCCTGATGAAATTCCGACGTATCAAAATCTGGCCACAGCGTATCGGTAATGTAAAACTCCGAATAGGCTAATTGCCAGAGCAGAAAGTTGCTAATGCGCATCTCTCCACTGGTACGGATGAGGAGGTCAGGATCGCTGATGTCGGAAGTATAGAGGTGACGGCTGAAGAGGGATTCATCGATGTCTTCCGGCTGAAGCGCGCCTTCTTTTACCTGGGTGGCGATCGCCTGACAGGCCTGCAAAATCTCTTGCCGCCCGCCATAGTTGGTCGCCACCGAAAAACGAATGCCCTGATTTTTCCGAGTCATTGTCACCGCTCGGTCAATCTCTTTCTGGAGCGTCTCCGGCAGCGCCGACAAATTTCCCACAAACTCGATGCGAACCCCCTCTTCCATCATCTCCTTGAGCTCTTGGCGCAGCACTCGCTCAAACAACGTCATCAAAAAATCTACTTCCCGCGTCGGTCGTCCCCAATTTTCTGTGGAAAACGCATAGGCTGTTAGCGCATCAACTCCCCAATCACGGCAGCAGCGCAGCAGTTTCTTCAGCGTGTCTACTCCCTTGCGATGCCCCATAATGCGCGGCAATCCTCGCTGCTTTGCCCAGCGACCATTCCCGTCCATAATCACCGCAACATGTGACGGCATTCGTCTCTGCTCCAAATCTTTCGGGAGAGCAATCGGCACAGACACACCGGTAGAGGCATTCGCCGAAACACTGTCCGCCGATACACTAGAAGAAACACCAAAATTAGCCGTCATTTCTTTTCCTGAGGGGTGGGGCTAGGGAGCTTTCGCTTTATAAAACTCAGTAAGTTAATACCCTTGATACTGAGGTTGCGGCCTAAACTTCTGAGCTGAGGCGCAACCGTATCACCATCTGCTGACGGCGAAAACTTATCAAGTAGCAATTCCCTCAGTTTACTGCTGGTCAGGGGTCGATTTAGCATCCCTTTCTCAGCGACCGAAATCGAACCTGTTTCTTCGGAAACCACCACACATATGCACTGTTCCACTCGCTCAGTAATCCCCATCGCTGCCCGGTGTCGTGTCCCCAGTTGACGTGAGGCGTCCCGCTCCGAAATCGGCAAAATCACCCCTGCTGCAATCACCCGTGCGCCCCGGATGAGTACCGCGCCATCGTGCAGCAGGGTTGTCGTTTGAAAAATAGTTTGCAGTAGCTCTCGCGATAGCTCAGCGTTGATTCTGACGCCTGGTACAGAAAAATCACTTTCCTCGATCGGCTCATCCGTCTCCAAAATCATCAGCGCCCCAGTCCGATTTTGAGAGAGCCCCTTCACGGCTTCTACTAGCTCATCGATCACGCTGTTCGCCGTTGACAAATGATTTTCTTGCCCGGTGAATAGCTGAATCAGCTCGCCGCGCCCTAGCAGCTCTAGCAATCGGCGAAAGTCAGCCACCAGCATAATGGCTAGCGACACCGACGCGCCCAGCAAAATCTTCTCCATCAAAAAATGGAGCACCACAAGGCCGAGCACGCTGCTTAAGAGCGTTGCGGCCATGAGAATCATTAGCCCCTGCACCATCCACATCGTGCGGCGATCGCGAATCACCGACAGCACCATGTAAACCAGTGCAAACACTAAACCAATATCAATGATGGTGCGATACAAGAGTCAGGCCTGTTTCACCGTAATCGACGTTCAACTACTTTATTCAAATTCTTTGTTTCTTATGACCGTATACTACTGCGCTATTGCCCCCGCAACGTGCCCGATATCACAGTTAACAGGCACGCGCTTCATGGCAACTTCTCTAGCCAGAAAACAGCTAGTCTGTAGTGTTTACTGCTAAAGCGCTCACCTTCGGCGAAATCAAAAAGTACTCACAATGTATTACGCACAAAATTAGAGCGGGGCATGTAGCGACAGGATGGACTACGGCTTGAGGGCATCCGGCAACCGATCGTGGCGTACCAGATCTTCGTAGGTTTCTCGCTGCAAAATTAGGTCCGCCTGACCGTTATTCACCAGTACTGCCGCTGGGCGAGGCACCCGGTTATAGTTTGACGCCATGCTGTAGTTGTAGGCGCCCGTTGCAGGGACCACGACGATTTCTCCTGAATCTAGTGGCGGTAGGCTCGCTGAATGAATCACCACATCACCCGACTCACAGTGTTTTCCGGCCATCGTTACCGTTTCACTCAGCGGCGCAGACATTTTACCCGCCGCTAGCACACGGTACAGAGACTGATAGGTAATAGGTCTAGGATTATCAGACATTCCACCATCCACAGAAATATAGGTACGGATGCCTGGTACCGTCTTTTGCCCACCAACGGTGTAAGCCGTTACACAGGCAGAGCCAACCATAGAGCGACCCGGTTCACACAGCAACTTTGGCAATGGCAAATCGTTGGCTTCGCAGACCGCCACCATGCTCTCACAAACGGTCTTGGCCCACTCATCAATGCTCGGCGGATCGTCTGATTCTGTGTAGCGAATACCCAGACCTCCACCAATATCGACTTCTTTGATCGTAATCCCATACTGACTGGCGGTTTGGAACCAGCGCATCATTACCTCTGCTAAGTCGTGATGAGGCTGCAACTCAAAAATCTGTGAGCCAATGTGTGCATGAAGCCCAATGCAGTTGATATTTGAAGTCTGCTTAGCGATGAAATCAAAGACTTCTTCAAGCTGATCAGGGTCAAAGCCAAACTTGCTGTCGATGTGGCCCGTCTGAATGTATTCGTGCGTATGACACTCAATGCCTGGCGTCAGGCGCAATAGAATCGTTGCCGTTTTACCCGCATCAGCAGCCAGCTGATTCAGGGATTGCAGCTCGTGCCAATTATCTACCACGATGCGAGCGCCAGCACCTAACCCTAGCGTCAGCTCCTCTATGGACTTGTTATTGCCATGGAAGTAGAGCATATTGCCCTTCGCTCCCGCAGCTATGGCTGTTTGCAGCTCACCGCCCGAAACCACGTCAATGGCGATGCTTTCTTGAGTAGTGATCGCACACACTGCCAAGCAGTTCCACGCCTTCGATGCATATACGATGAGTGATTCCCCCGGATAGTGCTTAGCGAAGGAAGTCTTGTATTGACGGCAGGCTGTCCTCAGCGTGTGCTCATCTAATATATAGAGTGGAGAGCCATACTCCTTCACGAGATCCACGACGTCACAGCCACCAATTACCAGATGGTCCTGCTCGTTTACATCTGCACTCAGAGGCAGCAAATTTTGATTAGGAGACGTATCAGCGGTTACCTCCGCCAAATATTGCAGACTAGACGCTTGACCACTTGATTGTTTGGGCGCAGCTGAAACAGTGGAAACCATAGGGCAGTGAGAAAGTAGGGTGTTCGATCTTCCTCTTCCATCGGAAGGGCTATCTCTAGGCGATAGGCTACGCCCTTGGCTTGGCCAAGCCAATAGGCTACGCCATCGCGGCGTTTTGAAGCGCATAGGAAAAGACTGTTAACCAGTGTACAATTGGCAGCCTCATTGTTGGGACTCTTTTAACACGCACTTTTTAATAGGCATATTTGGAGGTTTACGTTTATTGTCTTTTTTAGCCTGCCTGCCTCTTATAGAAGCTGACCTACCCGCTGTGCTTGCACTAGACGAACGCTGCCTAGGTGGACTATGGACGTGTTCAGGCTACCAACGAGAAATTGAGAGTCCCATGAGTGACCTAAGAATACTTGCCAGTGCACCAGCGGCAGTCCTCATCGAAAAAAGACGACAGCTACCCCCTCAAACTGCTGAGTCTAGCCTTGCAGCAATTGATCCCAATACGGTTAGAAACGTGCCTCCAGCAGCCTCGAGCATCACGCTTTTGGGCATTGGCTGCTTGTGGGCCATTCTTGAAGAAGCCCACATCACCACACTGGCTATCGAGCCAGCCTATCAGAAGCAAAAACTCGGCCTCTTACTGCTCAGCGATCTCTTGAGCTGTGCCCAAATGCGAGGCCTGACGCGAGCTACGTTAGAAGTACGGGCCTCCAACATAAAAGCACTCAAGCTATATCAAAAGTTCGACTTTAAAGAAGCAGGTCAAAGAAAACGCTACTACGCAGATGGCGAAAATGCCCGCATTCTCTGGCGCAATCATCTACAAAGGAAGGATTGCTACACGCAGGTCACACAGCATCGGGAAAGTGCGATCGCGAACATTAAAGCTTGCCATCAGCACACTGTCCTCACCCTCAAAAAAGCTGCAGAAAACGCTCTTAGCCCAAAAGAGCCGTCAGGAAATAAATCTGCACAAACCACATAAACAATTCGCGAAAACCGCATAACGCCATTAACAATGGCAAAACAGGTGCGCAAGTTTCGGCAATGAAGGCGGACATTCCTCTAGTTCAAGCAGTTACAGACACATGCCTTAACAATCAAATAAGCTTAAGAACTCAAAAATAGCTAGCGAAAAGTTCTAAAGATTTCTGTTCGCTGTATAGCAATTTTGTATCCAAAATGCTCCATTTGACATAGGTTTAGCAGAGGATTGTCGCAATCCTAATTTTTCTGGCCGACCGTCGCTTATTTTCCTCTCTGTGTAGTGAACACCGCCCCCTCTCTCCGAAATTTTGCTGTGTTAGAATCAGCGTAACCAGCCCACAGCAGGTGATGGAAAACCGCCATGTTTGAACGCTTTACAGAAAAGGCCATTAAGGTCATTATGCTCGCTCAAGAAGAAGCTCGTCGACTCGGGCACAACTTCGTGGGCACAGAGCAAATTCTCCTCGGACTTATTGGAGAAGGCACCGGAGTCGCTGCCAAAGTATTGAAATCCATGGGTGTCAATCTCAAAGACGCTCGCATAGAAGTTGAAAAAATTATTGGTCGTGGATCTGGTTTCGTTGCCGTTGAAATTCCATTCACGCCTAGGGCCAAGCGCGTTCTTGAGCTATCGCTAGAAGAGGCTCGCCAGCTAGGGCATAACTATATTGGTACAGAGCATCTGCTGCTGGGTCTCATCCGTGAGGGTGAAGGGGTTGCTGCTCGCGTTCTTGAAAACTTAGGCGTTGATCTTTCCAAGGTGCGTACGCAAGTCATCCGTATGCTGGGCGAAACTGCTGAAGTATCAGGAGGCACCAGCAGTCAAGGCCGTACTAAGACGCCTACACTAGATGAGTTTGGTGCTCACCTCACACAGAAGGCAGCAGAAGTAAAGCTCGACCCGGAGGTTGGACGACAGCAAGAAATTGCGCGAGTCGTTCAAATTCTGGGTCGTCGCACCAAGAATAATCCTGTTTTGATTGGTGAGCCTGGTGTCGGTAAAACCGCTATCGCAGAAGGATTAGCTCAGCGCATTGGCAATAGCGATGTTCCCGATATCCTTGAAGATAAGCGTGTTGTGACCCTAGATATTGGCCTACTCGTTGCGGGAACTAAGTATCGGGGTGAGTTTGAAGAGCGATTGAAAAAGATTATGGAAGAGATTCGTGCTGCTGCGAATGTCATCCTGGTGATCGACGAAGTCCATACGCTCATTGGTGCAGGTGCGGCAGAAGGTGCAATTGACGCCGCAAATATCCTTAAGCCTGCACTGGCTAGGGGTGAGCTTCAGTGCATTGGCGCAACTACGCTTGATGAGTATCGCAAGCACATCGAGCGAGATGCTGCCCTTGAGCGACGCTTTCAGCCTGTAATGGTGGGTGAACCCAGCGTCGAAGAGACGATTGAAATTTTGCACGGTCTGCGTGATCGCTACGAGCAACACCATAAGCTTAAGATTCTTGATGAAGCTCTAGACGCTGCAGCTAAACTTTCTGATCGCTATATTTCCGATCGTTACCTTCCAGACAAGGCAATTGACCTAATCGATGAAGCTGGGTCTCGAGTTCGTCTGCTAAATTCGCAGCTACCTCCCGCTGCGAAAGAATTGGACAAAGAGCTCCGTCAAGTCCTCAAAGACAAAGACAACGCCGTTCGTTCTCAGGATTTTGATAAGGCTGGCGAGTTGCGTGATCGTGAGATGGAGATCAAAGCTGAAATCCGCACTATTGCTCAAACCAAAAAAGACGAGGATGCTGCTGGCAGCAAAACAAAGGATGATTCTCCTCAGGTAACAGAAGAGGACATTGCTCAGATTGTTGCTTCCTGGACAGGTGTCCCTGTCAACAAGCTCACTGAAAGTGAGTCGGAGAAGCTGTTGCACATGGAAGATGTGCTGCATCAGCGCCTGATCGGTCAAGACGAAGCTGTCAGAGCAATCTCACGTGCTATTCGCCGAGCCCGTGTAGGTCTTAAAAGCCCCAATCGGCCTATTGCTAGCTTTGTCTTCTCAGGGCCGACGGGTGTGGGTAAAACAGAGTTAGCAAAGTCTCTAGCGACTTATTTCTTCGGTGCGGAAGAAGCTATGATTCGCCTAGATATGTCCGAGTTTATGGAACGTCATACGGTCTCTAAACTCATTGGCTCTCCTCCTGGTTATGTTGGCTACAACGAAGGTGGTCAGCTCACAGAGGCGGTTCGCCGTCGCCCCTACACTGTTGTCTTGTTCGATGAGATCGAAAAGGCGCATCCCGACGTGTTCAATATGTTGCTGCAAATCCTAGAGGATGGTCGACTGACCGATGCTAAGGGCCGCACAGTCGACTTTAAGAACACCCTGCTGATTTTAACCAGTAATATTGGCTCTAAAGTTATTGAGAAAGGGGGTGGCGGCCTTGGTTTTGAACTCGAAGCCGATCAGGCTGAGTCTCAGTACAACCGCATCCGCTCTCTGGTTAACGAAGAGCTAAAGCAGTATTTCCGTCCAGAATTCCTCAACCGTCTTGACGAAATCATTGTCTTCCGCCAGCTCACCAAGGACGAAGTCAAAGAAATTTCTGTCATCTTGCTCAAGGAAGTGTTTAGCCGCCTTGGCGAGCAGGGCATTACCTTGGAAGTCACAGAGAAGTTTAAAGACCGACTTGTAGAAGAAGGTTACAACCCCAGCTACGGCGCTAGGCCATTGCGTAGAGCTATTATGCGCTTGCTGGAAGACAGTCTGGCTGAAGAGATTCTTTCTGGTCGTATCAAAGATGGTGACACTGCCATCGTTGATATCAACGAGGATGGAAAGGTCTTTGTAACCTCTTCTCGAACGGAAGAGAAACGAGAGTTAATTGCCGCAGTTGACTAAGTAAGTCCTCTCATTTTTTGCAGAGGTACTCTCATAAATCAGGCACGGCACTCAAGCATTTTGTCTTGGGTGCCGTGCCTGATCCACTGCTATTTCAGGCCCTTGAGCTGAGTCTAAGCCTCAGATTGGTTTAAGAAGTTTTGTAAATAGACATGACGCTGTCTTGCGCTCACTAGCAATCAAAATCAATAATTAGACAGGGCTGCGCGTCCTGATGCGAGTGCTGCGGTTAAGGGCAGCTGTAAACAGCTCACAGAAATCTTAGGAATGTAACTGGTGGAATTGCCATGATTGGTGGGATATTTGAGACGATTGGTGAAACGCTAGGGGTTGGCAAAGAGAAATACTTTTTAGAACTAGATGATGCTGCTGAAGCGAGTGTCAAGAATCCCAAGGAATCGGCCAAAGACGCAGAGAATTCGGTTAAAGAAGCCCCCACTGATGTGGCAGGAAAAGCGCAAGATCTCGTAGATGAGGCCGCTAAGGCCCAAGATGTAGTTAAGGAATCTGCTAGTAAAGTAACTAAAACAGGAAAGAAGGTTGCTACCGACAAGTCATCTCCTAAAGAAAAATCAGCGGTTGCCAAACAACAGAAAGTTGACGGTACTGCCCCTACTCAGAGTGTTCCAAAAGCCGCTGAAAAATCTACTCCGACTGCACCTACAGCAGAAGAGATAATTGTCAATGCGATCGCCGCCGCACCGTCAGAGAAAAAAGTCGCTGTTCAGGACAACGTTTTAGAAGTGTCAGGGAACTTTTCAACCGACTATCTCATGACGCCTATTCGAACTAGCCGCCGTCGCCCTGGCCCTAGCCTAGGCGAGTTTAAGACAATGGCCAAAGAAGTCAACCCTCGACTCAGAAACTAAGTTTCAGCGTTGATTAGTCATAACGCGAAAGCCGCCAGAGAGTCTTTACTCTCTGGCGGCTTTCGTATTTTATTGTGTGAGTTACACATGCTGCTACCTAACGAGCTGCATAGGCAGCCATCGGTTCCTTAATAAACCGAATATAAAAGTGCTTAAAAGTAGAGCGCAGTACCCGTGGGGCACCAAAATCAATCGGCATCATTCTCGTTGGCAGCTGCCAGTCATCAATCTTGAGCTCATCGGGTTGCCGCAAAGGAAAGTCAATACTATCCAATGATGGGCAGAGCCCTAATCGCCGAGACTCTACCAAAATCGGGACCTTGCCAGGGGCAATATCCAACACGTCAACCATCGCCCTATCGAGCGCAAAGACGTCAGCAGATGCTCCCAACACACCCAGATCTCTAGGCTCACCACCGCTGGGGCCATTGCCTTCATGTCCTACGATGCCATCAATAATCGTCAGCTCTGGCGCAATCATCCGAGCTGTCTCCACTAGCATGGCGCTAAAATGCTGCTCGTCTTTACCTGCTTCCATATGCCACCATGCTTTCATCTTGCCTGGCACACAGCCAAATAAATTTTTCACCCCTAGCGTAATCGTCATCTGTACATGGGACTTCACTTTCGGTAGATTGATCACGACATCCGCATCCATCGCCTCTTTAGAGAGCAGTAAATGATCAAACGGCTGGCCCATTTCCTTGCTTTGCACGGCGTAGCGCTTTCCATGCAGCTCCACAATCGGGAAGTCAGCTTTCTTCGCCCACTCCAACAGCCCGTTTGTCTTTGCTATGCCACGGGCACTACCAAATGCAGGGCTATCGCCTACAAAGGGTTTTCCACCAGCAGCCTGCACTAGCTTGGCAACGCAGTACACAATTTCGGGCCGGGTAATGCATTCTTTGGTAGGCCGGGAACCTGTCAGCATATTCGGCTTGAGCAGTACGCGATCGCCTGGCTTTACAAACTGCTCCATCCCCCCTAGGGGCGCAAGCAACGCAACCAAAGACTGATGTAGAGCGTCCACATCATAAGTGTGCGCACCCAATAAACTAACTGATGGTAAGTAGGTCGATGGCATCCGTCTGTGTCCTTTCTGTAGTGTTTATTATCGTGGGTTTTATCACTGTCACACACCCCTGCACAATAGGCTGTGCACCATCATAGATAACAAAATGTTAACGCTTTGGGCAAAAAACAGTGGAACTTGGATCAACGTCTTCCTGGTGCTCATTGGAACATTCAGCGGCCTACTCCTGCGTAACCGACTATCGGCCAGCATGCAGACGATTATTACTCAAGCGGTTGGACTGACCACTATTTTCATTGGTATGTCTATGGCTAGCTCACTTTCTCAGGCCAGGGCTGGGGGAATAGAAGGCGTTTCTTAGGTCTGCTCGCACTCGTCTTAGGTGGGCTGCTAGGTGAGTGGTGGCGACTCGAAACGCGACTGGTCGCGCTTGGCGACTGGATCAAATCCTGCGTCCAGGATGGTAGCCGCTTTATAGAAGGTTTTGTCGCGGCTAGCTTGCTATTTTGCATTGGGCCAATGACTATTTTAGGAAGCCTCAACAACGGGCTTTTAGGAGACAACACCATTCTAGTGATCAAAAGCACGATGGATGGTTTAGTATCTATCGCACTTACAGGTACCTATGGTTTCGGCGTTGGGTTTTCGGTGCTTCCCATTGTGATTTATCAGGGTGGGCTGTCCTTACTCTCGGGGACACTCGCACAAATTATTCCGAATCCAGAGAGCGATCCAAACGTTCTGCTCGTCACCGAAGTTGGCGGCATCATGATTTTAGGTCTAGGGTTCAACCTTCTAGAAACCACATGGAAAACAATTAAAATTCGGATAGCTTCCTTTATTCCATCATTACTGCTAGGCCCTATCGTTGCAAGGGTAGCCGTCTTATTAACGGGCCAATAGTTGATCTCAAGCAAAGCGAGAATTCGCGATGCAAACAAGACTCGTTTGAGACTACGGCGTAATTCCCTCATCTGATTCAGGCGTTTCTTGCTTTTTACGACGTAAAAGACGCCGTAACAAGGGAGGAGAAATATCCGACATCGCAGGAATAAAAGTAGCTTCCGGCCATACGGTTAGGCATGGCGTATTAGCCGCTGCCAAGAGTTGCTGATCGATAGCTGAATCCGTTACAACTGTCGATCTGGCCACAGCGCTCTCTCCGAATTTAGCCTGTACCATCGATAGCTTACTTTTAGCTCTATCTAACACACCCAACCAAAATCGGCAGGCAACTACTTCGTATTCGCCATCTTCTACAGAGGTTATTGGTAAATGACGAATCAGCGGATTGACGACCCAGCTAAATCCTCGCGTCGCAATCACGAGGGACGCTTCCGACGCTTCTACAGCGTCTGCTAATGGCATATTGCAGTATGTCTTAGCTAGGTCTTTCGCACGCGATCGCCATACAAACCAAGTCCAAGGCAATACAACAGTCACCGTGACTATTAAACACCAATCTCGGAAAACACTATTCTGGTTGAAGGGAGCTGGCAAGCAGCGCCAAGGCTTTGTTGCTTTTACTGCTAACAGTAGAATTAGACCAACTATCCTCGGGTATGCACAGTTTAAATACGCTTGGCTTGAGTTTCGTAAAAACAACGTCTCATCTAAGTCAACAATTACGAAACTGTCTTTAGAGGTCGCTTTGACAGATGCAAGTGTTTCATTTGTCGATTTCTGAAACGACTCATCCATCTCTAAATTAACTGATGAAAAAGGAAGCATGATTCGGATCTCTGTATCTGACACAAAGAAAAGCTGCACAGCAACTAATCGAATAAAGTAATCAATCATATTCTGTTGAATACTTTGTTCGGGGTATTTTTACACACCCATACAAATCTGTTCTAATTGGGAGAAAAATATGCTGCTTCCCATAGACACGTAGGCCCTGAAGTTTACAAGTAGCCTAAAGCCAGAATCTTGCACAAAAAGCTTTCACTAAACATGATGTTCAGTGCGAGACACTCCTGTCAAAGTTTTCCTTATAAAAACCTTTTTCTAACATCTCACACTTGAGATATTAGTATCAGCATGAAAATTGTGCTGTCTTTTAAATGACACTGCCTGAGCTCCGTACACTACTGAATCGACATATCACCTCAACTTCAGTTCGGGGAAGTTTTTGCTCGTTAGGAAGCATCAGAGCGAATTATCAGAAAGCACACTTTAGGATGTTTCTTATTTTCAATGCAAAAAGTCGAACGTCAGTACAATTGGTAACGAGATCAATATCCCGTTACCAATTGAAGAACTGGTAGGCAAGAATCACAGAAAATCGATGGAATTTGAAATCATCAGCTCCCTTGGATCCAACCCAAATCTGACTTAATCTGAAATATTTTTCTGACTGATCTCAACGCACAGTAGAAAAACGCAGCACCAGCTTGCCAAGTTATCAAGCTCATCACATCCGTAGAGCCCATGGCTAGTGATGAATACAGCATCGCCAGAAGTAGAAAACAGCTTACGTTAACAGGAAAGCTACCGCGATCACCCCCACAGCGATACACGCAGTACTGTATCCACCGCGCAATCACAAAAGACATCATTAGCATTGTGCCTACTGCGCTTGTTCCTGCCAACAAAGCAATTCCAAACAGCCGCTGGCCTTGCAATAAGGGATAAATCCAGATACGGCTGGTCTCATTGGCCTGATTGTATACCCAGAAAGTTGCGCGGATGGTTATTAGGTAAACCATCCATACAGCCAAATCACGAAGCAAGGTGCCTTCTAGAGAAGTCCAGGCAAGCACTGGCTTAGACAAGTCTATTGCTGACATCACATCAGCAATAGGTACTGGTGCCTGACTGAGAACAAACAGAGCAATGCCAGGAATCGCTAACCCTACAGCCCAGCACCAAGGCCAAGGCGTATGCAAATTGATACGAGACTTGTACTGTTCATAAGCAGATGACAACGTTGGCTTTTTCTCGTACTTTTCACCAACTGCATCATTCTCTTGATAACCGATTTCATATACGCACCAGTAGCTCAGCGTCAGCAAAAACAGGCTAACCGCATTGATCACAGGGTGAGGACTGATAAAGCTCCATGCAATAACACCAAATACCCAATGTCCAAAAATCACCCGCTTGACGAAGTGAGATTGTCCTGGGTTTTTAACTTTTTCAGAATAAAATAATGGGATGTACATATCTGCCATTGCAGGAACAAAAGCAGCCTCTGGCCATTGAAACAGACAGGGCACTGCAGAAGCCTCTAGCAGTGGCAGGTCGCTTTCTGAATCCGTAATGACCACCGAACGCGCAACGGCAGCTTTACCAAGCATAGCGCTCACCCTCTCCAATGTCCCAACAAATCGATTCATGCGGCTGGGCCAACCATGTAAGGAAATTATCTGAAAGTTGTTGTTCTCAGCTAGGGTTATTGGGAAATGGCGAATTAATGGATTGACAACAAAGTCAAACCCTCGAGTCATAATCACCAGTTGGGCGTTGGTGTTAGCGTTGATTGACTGAGTCAAAGGTACATTGCAGTACGCTTGAGCTATGTGCTTAGCCTTCAAACGCCATATCAACCAAGTCCAGGGAAAGAGCACAGTCGCTGCCACGACCAAAAACCAATCCATAGCCACATCACCCGGACCAAACGATGTGGATAGCCATCGCCACGGTTTAATCGCCTTGGCAACAGTCAAAAAAGCAGCTCCTAGTGAACGGGGGTAAACAGAGCCTAGATACTCTTGAGTGGAGTTTCGTAAAAATAGTGTTTCGTCAAAATCAACAATCAATGGCACACCTTCGGATGCGCTCTCTATAGCAGAGATGATTTCCTCGGACGATTTCTCCACATGAGCAGTAGGGACATATGTCACTATTGCGTTTTTCAATATCGATGTCATGGCGATATATCGTCCTAAAAGTTAAGCCCAGACTGAACTAAGTGAAGGTTAAATACATACATACAACAATATTGATTCAACAAAGTTTAGCTGGCACGGCAGTATACTGCCATATTCTTATAATCTATTGTTCTATGAGTGCCTTGCACCATAGGCATTTCACAAGGTCTGTCAGTTTAAAAAACATGCTACTCCGAAATTGTATCTATTATAAACAAGGCCTCCATTCCTGAAATAAGACGGTAAATATGACTACTAGACTGACTTTCGCCGAGTGAAACAAGTTAACAATGCCTATCACATACAAAACGCAGCCACGTGAAAAGCTACTTCGGGTGTCGTCAAAGTCACTGGGCTCAGTGAGAATATTTGATAACAATGCCAAGAATGTGATTTATAAAACATTCTTGAAAAAGTAAAGTTTCCATGTATTTCCCTTATGCTCGTAGCTCTTTCGAAAGAGGCATTTCCCCTTTTCTGTTTTCGTTGATAAATGAACTAAAGCAGTAATAATCAAGCAAAAAATAACAAAAACAAGTCGTGCGTGAGCCCTTGTTTCCCTTTCAGATTCTGCTCAATAGAAGTAATCGCTTTGTGATTTAGCCCACAGTGGTGCACCAGTAGCGTTGTTGAACTTGTGAAAACACTTGCTATGCATGGATTTCAGCTACGTAGTAATAGTCATATCATGCATATTCTTCTCTGTAGATAAAAAGACGACAGACTTGTTTTGTGCTTTACGAAACGATAAAGGCGTTTATTTTATCCGGATAGGCATAGTCACATCGAGAAGAATGAATATGCTCTTTCTATCAACAACATTTGTTGTTTCATTCCAAGCTTGACAACGGTAGACCAATATTGCTTGTATTTATACTTCTTATCAAAACGAATGTGTAGCTAGAAACGAGCGAAAACTAAATAGCCCTGCTAGCAATCCATGAAGGTTTCCAGCAGGGCTATTTAATATGGTGGCGGGGCATGGATTTGAACCATGGACCTTCGGGTTATGAGCCCGACGAGCTACCAGACTGCTCTACCCCGCGATGAGTACGCTACTTTGAGCGCTTCACAAGTATAGCGGGTTACATCTCACTTGTGTACTTTAATTTTGATCTGTCGGTGAATTATCTCAGAGCATCGACATTTCGCCGACAACGTCTAGCCGGGTGTACTTGCCAGGCATCATAAATTTTTCTGAGAGTGCTTCGGAAACATCAGGTGTAATCCAACCCAGCTGTTTTAGAAGATACACCGCTGTAGCGTATTTAGCGCGTTTGTCACCGTCAACTACTTTAATCGCAATGCCCATTCCATTGCCAACTCTACCGATGCATTGGATGCCTTCGGCGCCAGCCTTGCTTACCAGCGCTCCTTCTGTTAGCTGCATAAGCTGGGTGTCAAAGCCTTCCGGACCAGAAATCATTTGGGGGTGTTGAGTCATCGCTCGAGCAATGCGCTCCATGTCCAGTACTGTGCCAGCAGTAAGCTTGGCATATAGTGTGGCCATCTGGCTCAGCTGCATCAGATAGGTAGGAGCACCGCAGTCGTCGTGGGCACAAATGAATTCATCAGCTGGCATACCTAGCAGTTCAGATAGCTGAGAGATAATGAGTTTTTGGACAGGATGCGATCGCTGCATGTACCCATTTATCGACCAGCCTCGTTGCTTGCAGACCGCTAGCATCCCAGCATGTTTCCCCGAACAGTTGTGAGCTAGAGGTGTCGTCTTGCCTTTTGGGATAGGGCATTTCAGGGCAGTGGGGTCCACATCGCAACGCCACAAAATATTAAACGCTTGGCGAGTCTGCTCAATCTTCCCTTTGTGGGAGCTACAGATAATCGCTAAGTCTCTATCAGTCAGATTAAACTGATCTAGCGTGCCAGTGGAGGTGGCAGCTAAGGCTTGAAAAGGCTTGAGCGCAGAGCGAATAAAGCTGCCAAACTCGGGATCCCCTGCACTAGTAAGTACTCGGCCTCGCTCATCGCAGACGACAGCGTGGGCTTTGTGCGTAGACTCAACGATGCCTTCTCTAAGCAGCTGGATTTCAAGCAGCGGAGAGGAATGACGGCTCACTCTATTCATAGATTTGGCTCTGCATATGTCTATTCAGTCGGTTACCCTATCAACTAAACCCATCAGCTAAGACTAACCAACTAAAATCAATCAGCTAAACAAACTGCCAAGTTACCAAGCTAAAGGCGATAATCCCGCAAATGACTGCAAATGTCTTTTGTATACGGTGGAGAATCGGTTTGACTTGATAGTCGGCAATTAAGCGATCGCGGTTAAAAACATCCTCTGGCTTTTCCCAAATTTGCCCATCGTACCAGCCGGACTCTTCGTATGGGACAGCTTGCTGAGCAAGGCGATCACATACATGCCGCCAGCCTGTGTACAGTTGTACCAGCGCTAACGTCGGCAGTAACAAAGCACCTAAAGATGCGCTAATGACAAATTGAGCAGGTAGCTTGTTTGGCACAAAGCTGATGGCGGCCATCGGACCAACCAACACCCAACTCAATAACCACAGGCTCATAACTGGCACACAGTAACGATATAAGCTCCGTGCGCCCCAGCTGTAGAACCAAGACTCACTCATGCTTTCGTATTCTTTAATCGGAATTTGATCAACGGGCACCGGACAGCGGGCGCTGATAGGAATTTTTTTGATATCGCCGTTCATCGCAGTTACGTAATGGGAAAGAAGGCCGATCGCCTTCGTCGTCTCTCCGTATCTTAATGGTTTTTCATAAATGAGAACTAGGCATTCACTTGAACCGGGATAAACTCAATACGTTCAGCATGTCCCCAGAAAGCCTCTAGGTCGTAGTATTCTCGGTCAGTCGGCATAAAAATATGAACGATGACATCACCGTAGTCTTTGAGGACCCAGCGCCCTTCACTCATCCCTTCTGTCCTGATGGGCTGGCGATCGTTAAACTTTTCCTCGACGGCACTTTCTACAGAGTTTGCGATTGCCCGTACCTGCACATTTGAGAAGCCCGTCACAATGACAAAGTAATCCGCTAGATAAGAAATATCACCCGTCTGCAAAATCGTAATATCACCAGCTTTGCGATCATCAGCAGCTTCTGCTATTGCTAGTGCTAGCGCTTTTGCTTCTTCGTTGACGGGTGGCTTAACCTCATCGTCCGCGCTTGGCAATACGACCGTCTTAGTGTCTGGCATGTCGGTATCTAGCTGCGCACCTACAGAATCTTGGTCTGTCAATGTTGGGCTCGTTACTTCCAGGGAATCACTCAAAAGCTCTTTTCCTCAAACTGATACATGTGCCTCTATATTACTAAAAACCAATCTTTTCTCATCTTTGCACCTAGACGTATGGGCGTTGGAGCAATGCACCCTTATCCATCTAAGCGCCTTGTTTATCGCAGGGTCTACAGCGTCACGAGGGGGGTATGTATCCACTCATGACAGCCCATCGCCTGTAACAATTCCTCATGTTTTCAACTGGGTCTTACAAAAGTTATGCCCTAATGAGTTCAACGGTGGTGCATAATCTGGACGAATCTATAACAATCGAATACGTCAAATTTTTAGATGTCAACTTTCATAGATGGAGCCGTTGAGCTTTGATTATCGGTCTCTTTATTGGGCTATGCGTAGGCGTGTTGGCTGCTGCGATTATCTACTGGCTGCTAAAACGGCGAGTAGAAAAACTTTTGAATGCGCTGCAAAACAGTCAGCGAAGATTACAGCAGCTGGGGAATGAGCATGAAATTCGCTTAAGAGCTGCCACTGATCAGCTTCAAGCCGATTACGAACGGAAGCTGGCTGAAAAAATTGAGTATTACCAAGATGAACAAATTTTGCAGAGCGATCTCAAAGAACTCGAATTCGAAACTCGATTACAGGTGATTGAGTCGGCCTACAGCCAAACGCTGGGCACATAAGTAACCTCTTACTAGGATGTGCTTAGGATTGGAAATACTCAACTTGGAGCTGCTTAGGGAAAGTCCTCTAGAGATGCCATTACGCACAACAAGGCTATAGAATGTCAGCTGGTGACAACGCAAAGGACTGATATATGACCCGTGCAATTATGGAAACCGCCAAGGGGACGATTAACCTTGAGCTGTTCGATCAAGACGCGCCTAATACCGTGGCTAACTTCGTCAAGCTCTCTAAGGACGGCTTCTACGATGATCTCAACTTCCACCGTGTCATTCCCAATTTCATGATTCAAGGCGGTTGTCCCCACGGCACTGGAACGGGCGGTCCAGGCTACAAAATTAACTGCGAAATTAACCCCAACAAGCACGAAGCAGGAAGCCTCTCCATGGCGCACGCCGGGAAAAACACGGGTGGTAGCCAGTTCTTTATTTGCCATGAAGCCCAACCTCACCTGGATGGTATTCACACTGTGTTTGGAAAGACAGAAGATATGGATGTCGTCAACGCAATTGAAAAGGGCGACAAAATCGTTTCTGTCACTATCGAAGAGTAGATCAGGCAGTCGGCTAAGCTGCCAGGCCTTTGTTCTCCGCTAGAGCAGCCAGAGCGGCTAATCGTAACCCTTTCAGAGACACCTGAAGTCGTTTTATCCCACCGACTTCAGGTGTTTTAGGTTTAAATAGAGGTACGGGTTTACCTCAGACATCACATATCAGAATGGCTTGCCTTATGAATCAGGACGCTATGGGCTCTACAACCTCAATGCTGGCATCCTTGTCACGCTCAAAACAAACCAGCACAAGCAGTAGCGATACCGACAGCCATCGGGACAGTGTTTCCAGCTCACCAATCGGTAAAAAGCTGTTGACAGGTATTACTGGGTTAGGGCTAGTTACGTTTATCTTGATTCATCTAGCAGGCAATCTAACGCTGTTTTTCAGTGCACAGACCTACAACCAGATGGCTCACTTCATTGAACAGCTGGGGCCGTTGTTCTACGCTGTTGAGCTAATGCTGTTGGCGCTATTGGTGGTTCATGCATGGATGGGACTCAATATCTACTGGGGCAAGCGGCAAGCCAGGCAATCTACCTACAGCAAGTATGAAAGTAACGGTCAGCCAAGCCGTCAAACTTTGGCTTCGCGTTCAATGATCGTCTCAGGCTCATTGCTAGGGGTGTTTTTAGTGGGCCATCTAATGACCTTTAAGTTTGGCAAGGTGTATATGCTGCCAGGGAGTACCGATCGTGACTTGGCAAGATTAGTCTTCGAGGTATTCCAGCGTCCAGCCTATACCGCTGGGTATGTCATTGTGCTCAGCGGGTTGGGTTTGCACTTACGACATGGTCTGTGGAGTGCGTTGCAGTCTTTGGGTGTTGCGACAAGACCCTCTGTCTTTGCCGCTAGTGCAGTTTTAGGTGGGGCGATCGCACTCGGATTCATTGGCCTTCCCCTGGCTATCTACTTTGGAGTAATCGGATGATGTCTTTAGACGCTCGCATTCCCGAAGGCCCCTTGAGTGAAAAATGGGGTCACTTCAAAGACCATTGCAAGCTGGTTAACCCCACCAATAAAACTAAGCACACCATTTTGGTCGTCGGCACAGGCTTAGCTGGCGCATCAGCCGCAGCAACTTTGGCAGAGCAGGGCTACCCTGTTAAGAGCTTTTGCATTCAAGACTCTCCCCGTCGAGCCCATAGCATTGCGGCCCAGGGTGGAATTAACGCCGCGAAAAACTATCCAAATGACGGTGATAGTGTTTGGCGACTGTTCTACGACACGATCAAAGGAGGGGATTATCGCTCGCGCGAAGCCAATGTGTATCGGCTCTCGCAAATCAGCAATCAAATCATCGATCAGTGCGTGGCTCAGGGCGTGCCCTTTGCCCGTGAGTATAGCGGCCTTTTGACTAATCGGTCTTTTGGTGGTGCACAAGTTTCCCGGACATTCTACGCACGAGGGCAGACAGGGCAGCAACTCCTGCTTGGTGCTTACGGGGCGATGATGCGGCAGGTGGCAGTGGGACGAATTGAGCTATTTCCTCGGCGGGAGCTACTGGATTTGGCAGTGGTCGGTGGCCAAGCTAGAGGTATTGTGGTTCGTAACTTGCTCACGGGAGAATTTGAACGGTATGCGGGCGATGTCGTTGTACTAGCGACTGGCGGATATAGCAATGTGTACTATCTCTCAACCAATGGGAAAAACTCTAATGTGACGGCAGCGTGGCGGGCGCATAAGCGTGGTGCACTATTTGCTAACCCTTGTTTTACTCAAATTCACCCTACGTGCATTCCGGTAGCCAGTGAGTTTCAGTCGAAGCTGACCCTGATGAGTGAGAGCTTGCGCAATGACGGTCGGGTTTGGGTGCCCAAGCGAGCCGGCGATAAGCGATCGTCTAACGATATTCCAGAAGCTGATCGGGACTACTATCTCGAAACGCGCTACCCCACCTTTGGAAATTTGGTCCCTCGGGATGTGGCTTCTCGCAATGCCAAACAGGTGATCGACGAAGGTCGCGGGGTCGGTGCGACAGGCTTAGCGGTGTATTTGGACTTTCGAGATGCGATCGCCACCCAAGGCAAAGAATCTATCGCCAGTCGCTACGGCAACCTCTTCGATATGTACCAGCGCATCACCGGCGAAGACCCCTATACGATTCCGATGCGCATCTATCCAGCAGTGCATTACACCATGGGCGGGCTCTGGGTGGACTATCACCTCATGAGTACGATTTCAGGGCTTTTTGTTCTCGGTGAAGCCAATTTCTCTGACCACGGTGCGAATCGATTAGGCGCCAGCGCCCTAATGCAAGGTTTAGCCGATGGCTATTTCATCATTCCTTATACGCTTAGCAACTACATTGCGACTACTGATATTGAACCTGTGGATACAGACCATGATGCGTTTGCGGAGGCGGAAGCTTCTGCTAGAGCAAGAACGCTCAAGCTACTGAGCATTAAGGGTGATAAAACGGTGCTGAAGTTTCATCAAGAGTTAGGACATCTAATTTGGAATGGGGTAGGGATGAGTCGCAGTAAGGCGGTGCTGGAAGAGACGATTGAGCAAGTGCGATCGCTTCGCTCAGAATTCTGGCAAAACCTACGCGTACCAGGAGAAGCTAACACGCTGAACAAAAATCTAGAATTTGCTGGACGCGTTGCAGACTTTATGGAGCTTGGCCAACTGATGGCCCGTGACGCTCTCGCCCGTGAAGAATCGTGCGGTAGCCATTTCCGCACGGAATATCAAACACCAGAAGGCGAAGCTCAACGACGTGATGACTGCTACACGACAGCGGCTGCCTGGAAATATAAAGGGGATGAGCAGGCCCACGAACTTGTTAGCGAGCAATTAACGTTTGAAAACGTTAAGCTCACACAGCGCTCCTACAAATAGATTTAGCCGAATAGCTCAATTCTTTGAGTCTTTAACAATTCAATTTCTCTTTTCACATCAAACGATGAAAATCAATTTACGAGTTTGGCGACAGGTGTCTTCTCAGTCCACCGGTGAGTTGCAAAGCTATATCGTGGAAGGAGTTCAGCCTGATCTCTCCTTTCTAGAACTGTTAGACATGCTCAATGAGCAAATCATGGCTGATGGAGGGGTACCTGTTGAATTTGATCATGACTGCCGAGAAGGCATTTGCGGCTCCTGCGGCATGATGGTCAACGGCGTAGCCCATGGTCCTCAGCAGCAGACTGCCGTCTGTCAGCTGTACATGCGCAACTTCAACGATGGCGATACCATCACGCTAGAGCCTTGGCGGGCAACAGCCTTTCCTATCGTGAAGGATCTCGTTGTCGATCGCTCAGCATTTGATCGCATCGTGTCTGCAGGTGGCTATATTTCAGTCAAAACGGGTGCGGCGCCCGATGCTAACGCGGTATTGGTGGCCAAGCCAAATGCTGATTTGGCCTTCGATTACGCGACTTGCATTGGCTGTGGGGCTTGCGTTGCGGCCTGTCCCAACGCCTCGGCCTCGCTATTTACGGCTGCGAAGATTTCTCACTTGGCGCTGTTGGCTCAGGGAAAGCCCGAGCGCAAGGAACGGGTGGTGAAAATGACGCAGCAGATGACAAGAGAGGGTTTTGGAGATTGCTCCAACCATGGGGAGTGTCAGGCCGTGTGTCCGCAGGGAATTTCAATCGATGCGATCGCACAAATGCGCAGGGAATACGTTCGTGCAAAGCTCCCGTTCGGCTAGTCACCAAGATAGGGATTTCCGCGCTAAGCTACCTTTTGGCTAGCTTCACCCTTGCGATTACAAAATCCCTATGACCATAGTCAAAAACACCACCGTCAAAGATATTTATACTGATGGCGCCTGCTCTGGAAATCCTGGGCCCGGCGGCTGGGGCACGCGTATAGAATTTGCCGATGGCCAAGTGCACGAGCTGGGTGGACGCGATGCGGACACGACTAATAATCGGATGGAGATGCAGGCTGCGATCGCAGCCCTAGAATTCCTTGAAGAAGCCAACATTGCCGAAACCTCTGAGTCTCCCGTCACCCTGCACACCGACAGCGAATACCTTAAAAATGGCATTACTAAGTGGATCAAAGGATGGAAGCGCAAAGGATGGAAGACATCTTCTGGCAAACCGGTTCAAAACAAAGATCTGTGGCAGCAGCTGGACAAGCTGACTCAAAATCTTACCGCCGATAAACTCAGCATAGATTGGCGCTACGTACGGGGTCATACTGGCAATCCTGGCAACGAACGCTGTGACGAAATCGCCAGAGCCTACTCCCATGCCCAGCCTATTTCACTGCGTCGGTATGCGTCTGATACTCGAAAAACACAAAAAAGTGGTGACAAATCTACGAAAAGTGATCCCAGAGATACCTCAATAGATAAACCAGAAATAAATACTGCCACTACGCAGGACTCATCCCAGACACCAACGCTAAGATTCTACGAGTCCTCCCCTCAAGAAACGGCAAACGACATGGCAACCTCCAAAAACAATAGCTCTCAAGAGATTGTCAGAATAGAAAGGATTAAAAACACTTTGGAAACCTTGCAGGTAACCGACGAAATTGCGAAGCATGGCTACCTAATCACCAGTGCGGAATTGGCCGATCTCATGGATGTTAATGCCAGTGCGGTTACCAGTCGCGGCGACTACTGGGCATGGCGAAACTGGACCGTCTCTCGCATTCGACGAGAAGGCAACCAAATTCTATGGCAGCTAGAACGCATCGACGAATAGGCTGCTCTAGCTTGATTAATATGCTGCAATCGGCGGCCTTAGCCAGGTGGCCAGCCAAGATTTCTGCCCGCTAAAAGATGTAAGTGAAGGTGAAAAACGGTCTGCCCACCTTCCTCACCGGTATTGATCACCGTGCGGTAGCCATTTCCCAGCTTTTGCTCCTTGGCAATTTCGCTGACCGCGTAGAGTAAATGACCCAACAGTGCCTTATCTTCTGGTTGCGCGTCCGATAGCTTCGGAATGGGCTTTTTGGGAATGACCAAAATGTGAGTAGGGGCCTGAGGCGTAATGTCCCGAAAGCCTAAACAAAGATCATCTTCGTAGACAATATCGGCAGGAATCTCCCGACGGATAATTTTGCTAAAAATCGTATCTTGGGCGTCTTGCTGTTGCATAGGGCCGACGTTTGACTGCTTAGCGCAGCACTTCAATCACAGCATCCCAAGTTTATAGCGAAAAGTCACAGACTAAAATCCATATCAACCGTCACGCCGTAGCTACCGAGAACATCGCCGACATTGACGGACACTGGCAAATCCATACCCCAGTCGAAATTTCCTTCTTCATCGACGAGATCGCCCACAATTGGCAGCTGTTCTAGGCTAAAACCAGTAGGCTCTTCTGGTTGCGATCGCGCAGCAACCATCTGAGTATTCATATCCTGAGCCACTGCATCCAGCCGCCCAGCATCGTGAGTCACTGTCATGGTCACAGGCTCTAATGGCAACAGCACTAAGCTAGTCCCTTCGCTCGGTGACGGTTCACTAACCATATCTTCAGGCAGCGATTGCGCTTGGACGGCCCCTGCACTCAGTGCAATTACCCCCCCGCAAACTATCGAAACACGAGAGAGCAAACGACAAACAGACGCTTTTAGCAGCATAGAACCATCACAGCAGGCGAACATCCAACAGCCTACTCGCACCCACCTTGGAAATTGAAAGGTGATATATACCGATCCCTAATCACAAATTTTTGTTAAAAAACCGGGGATTCTCTGTAATCCTTGAGTGAAGGGAACGCAGCTGCTCAGCGTTTACACTAGGTAGTATTTATACAGAGTAATTAACCTCAACGCAGATGCAGGCCTACGAATTTGCCAAACCGGCCTTTAGTGCATCCGTTACCTGTTCGCCCGTTTCTTCTGAAAGCTCTGGCCACATTGGCAAACTCAACACCTCAGCACCGAGCTCATTGCTCACCGGATTCGTCTGATGCTGCCCCTTATAAACTGGCAGTAAATCCAGCGGGAACGGATAGTAAATCATCGCCCCGACGCCTGATTCAGCCATAGCCTGTTTCACTGTGTCACGTTTACCATCCAAAATACGTACGGTGTACTGGTGAAAAACATGGCCATCAGTGAGTTCAGGTGTGATGACACCTTCCACGCCATCGAGCATTTGATTGTAGGTTTTAGCGACTTGGCGACGCTGCTGATTCCATGTATCGATATAGCTCAGCTTCACCCGTAAGATAGCTGCTTGCAAAGCATCTAGGCGGGAGTTATAGCCCAGCATTTCGTTGTGATACTTTTTCTTGGAACCATGCACTCGCAGCATCCGAGATAACTCGGCCAAGTTATCATCGTCCGTCGTAATCAATCCGCCATCGCCATAGGCACCTAAATTTTTGGTTGGGAAGAATGAAAACGCCCCTACATCGCCGAGTGCACCTGTCTTTTTCCCCAGCAGAGACTGACACTTGGCCTCGTCATGAGACTGCTCATATTCTAAATTCTCACCCTTGTATACGGCTCCAAAAGCTTGGGCACAATCTTCAATAATTTTGAGACCATGTTCAGCTGCAAGAGTCGCAATCTGGGCCATGGCAGCTGGATTGCCATATAGGTGTACAGGCAAAATTGCTTTAGTCTTCGACGTAATCGCCGCCTCAATTAAGCCCGCATCAATATTAAAACTACCGCGCTGAATATCAACAAAGACGGGCTTTGCTCCAACGTTGCTAATTGACTCACCAGTTGAAAAAAAGCTGAAAGACGTTGTGATAACCTCATCCCCTGGGCCAATGCCTAAGGCTCGTAGCGCAATTATCAGTGCATCAGTACCGGAGTTCACGCCAATAGCATGCTTAACGCCCAAGTATTCAGCTACCTCAGATTCAAACTGTTTAACTGTCGCACCTAGGATAAATTGACCCGACTCCAGGACATCATCAACAGCGGATTTAATCTCTGCTTTAATCGCCTGATACTGAGGCTTTAGGTCTAAAATCGGAATTTTGATTGCACTCACGTCAGCATTCTCACTTTTGAGATAGGTTCTTATGGCTAGATATCTTAGTGGCCAGACATCTTTGTATAGATTTCACGCCAAAGCAAAAAATAGCACAACCACACGCCCCAAACTCTAACATACAGACGATTCGAGCCGATCAGTAACTACCGAACTTTAGACGTGAACGTAGAATCCACCACTTCGGGTAAGACGATGTCCTTAGGGCGAAAGCGCACCTGAGAGTGAAGATATTCTGCAATCAAGTGCGGGCAGTTTTTGCGACTCCAGCGCATCATGAGGGGGCGGAAGGCTGGTTTTGAGAATCGTGCGATCGCCTTCATAATCCGATTCAAAGGCCGCGATTTCACTCGCTGGTTGACTAAATTCATCGAGCCTACATCGTATAGACAGTCCAGTACTAGCCGTAGCGTCACCTCTTCTCGCAAGAACAGACTTTCTAGCAGCAGCTCGACATCCCGCATCCGGTCATCTTCAACCTGCCGTTCGCGAATAACGGTCATATTGCTAGGTGATCTTTTTGCTAGGCCAAACATCGTGAAGTCCCAAAATGCATAACGAAACTCTTGTAAGGCGATAATATCCGATCAAAAGCGTGAGATAACGATCTGAACGATTGATTATCTATCGTCGAATAAATAAAACTGACACACTTGATTGCAATTGGACTAGAGATGACTGAAGTGATGGTGCGACCACTTTTGCTGATAGCTGGGTAATGGTTATGTTCTAGCCTTGAAAGTCATCGAGGTTATCCCGGACAACCAGGACCACGATTCACGCCACAAAAACGAAACACATCATGTGGAATTCTCGGAATATTAAGCTCGATATCTGATGCAGGCACATTTAACTGAGGGAGCAAACCACCGTAGTCCCCGTCCAGATTCACTGTGAAACGACCGTCCATAGAGCGTCCTGAATAATTCTCTGCGGAGATTCGCATGATATAAGCACGACGCTCTGGCAGTCTCAATGTCCATGTATCGCGCTGATTCTGACCACTTGGGCCGGCCAGAATAAAATAACTTTCCAGGCGTCTTTCGGTGTCTGGGTCAAGCAATGTCAGCCTGACTGTTTGAGTGCCAGGTGAAGAAGAGCGGGCATTAAGTGTAATTTGCATTTCACCAGACCCAGCCTGGAACCAATAGTCAAATGTTTCAGTTTGGCTAGATGACCAACTGCCAGAAATAGAAGAGGTTGTCAGTTGCTGTTGTTTGGCTGCGGGAGCATCCTCTTTGCTGAGGGCAAAAGCACTGTTGGGGTTAAAGGTTGTCGTGATTGCGATCGCAGCAATGCCTAGATAGCAAAACGAGGTGCGCAAAATTGCCTTCCGAGTTTGAGTTTTCATTGCTGAAACTTTCCTATTCAGTAGTCCGTTATAAGCAGAGGCTGTCTGCTCCTATCTATTTATTAGGAACAGCTCAAACTTGATATGCAGAAGGTCATGAAGTATTTGGCTAAGGACAGTGCATACTTCCTAAGCCAGATAGGCATTCACATATACATTTTCCTCAAACTAGGCTTAGGAGCCATTTGATAGGGCAAAGTGAGTCGTCTTCTCAACTACTGCCCGGCCCAAACTTAAAGATTTGGGTTTCCTGTCATGCGTCCGGGGCACGCTATAGGCGCGGTGATATAGGAAATTCCACATGCTGGCAAGAATTTGGAGCGCTTCACTCATCGGGATTGACGCGCTAAAAGTCGGTGTGGAAGTCGATCTTTCAGGTGGCCTGCCGGGCGTAGTCGTAGTCGGGCTGCCGGATACGGCAGTGCAGGAATCCCGTGAACGAGTACGCGCAGCACTGAAAAATGCTGACTTTGCCTTTCCAATGCGCAAGGTGGTAATCAATCTGACGCCTGCGGATGTTCGTAAAGAAGGTCCCATTTATGATTTGCCCATTGCCATTGGGATCTTGGCTGCGTCGGAAGTGGTGGATAGTGCATTGCTGAATGACTATCTCCTACTGGGCGAAATGTCCCTCGATGGGACGCTACGGCCAGTGACAGGAGTCGTAGCCGTAGCTGCTGCTGCTCAAAAGCTGGGCCTCAAAGGACTTATCCTGCCTAAAGACAATGCTCAGGAAGCCGCCGTCGTTCCAAATTTGAAGGTTTATGGATTTAGGCATCTTAGCGAGGTTGTCGATTTCCTAAACTACCCAGAGACTCACCAACCGGTTAGCAATCACGAGTCATCAGCTTTATTAAATGCGCCCATTTCGAGTCCAGACCTCCGCGATGTTAAAGGCCAGGCTCAAGCTCGCCGCGCCCTAGAAATTGCAGCTGCCGGAGGTCATAATCTTTGTCTGATTGGGCCGCCAGGGAGTGGCAAGACGATGCTAGCCAAGCGATTGCCAGGAATTTTGCCCCCGCTGACTTTTGCTGAAGCATTAGAAGTGACCCAAATTCATTCAGTGGCAGGACTTCTCAAAGAAAAAGGCACTTTAATCAATCAGCGTCCTTTTCGTAGTCCCCATCATTCTGCTTCTGGGCCCTCTTTGGTCGGCGGCGGCAGCTATCCTAAGCCGGGAGAAATTTCCTTGGCTCACCGTGGCACGCTTTTTCTAGACGAGCTAACAGAATTCAAGCGCAGTGTTCTCGAATTCTTGCGACAGCCCCTAGAAGATGGGAAAGTTACAATCACGCGCACCCGTCAGTCGGTAGAATTTCCGGCGCAGTTTACCCTGGTCTCTAGTACAAATCCCTGCCCCTGTGGCTATTTTGGAGATCCTGTGCAGCCCTGCACTTGTACGCCGCGAAACCGCGAACAGTACTGGGCCAAACTCTCGGGACCTCTAATGGACCGAATTGATTTACAGGTGATCGTGGGACGGCTGAAACCAGAGGAAGTGACAAGCCAACCTGACGGTGAAGATTCGGCTACTGTGAGGAAGCGTGTGGAAGCGGCTAGACATCAGGCACAAAAACGATTTGAGCAAACGCCGGCTTTGCAGTGCAATGCGGATATGGAAAGTAGGCATATTCGCGAGTGGTGTCAGTTTAGCGAGGCAACACGTAACCTGATTGAGGGAGCCGTCCGTAAGCTAGGTCTATCGGCACGGGCCACTGACCGTATTCTCAAGGTCGCTCGTACCATTGCAGACTTAGAGGGTGCCGAAAATATAGAGACACCTCATGTCGCAGAGGCCATTCAGTACAGAACCATAGACCGGATGCAGTAATGAATCTGCTTGAAACAGACTGCTTCGCATAAGCTGACGTGTAATCTAAATCACACTTCTACCGTTGTCTTACCGCTCAAGGCAAAAGATATTTGTTTAGATAGAAATAAGTTGATGTAATTACGGGTAGCCTGTAGTTACAAATAAATCGCAAGCACCAGTTGCGATTTTTATGAGGAGTTATTTGAAGCGTATGTCTATTAAAAAAGAATTGTTTGGCGCAGCAGGTCTTTCCCTACTGGTAGTGGGTTTTCAGCTACCGGCCCAAGCCCAGACAACAGTTATACCCGCTGAGTCTGTGACTGACGTAAACATTACCGATGACTTCGCTATTGCAGAGCTCACATTTGACGAACCGCAAACTCAGGTTTGGGAACAAGCTGATAGTCTTTCGAACAGCTCTGTTTTAGCAACTGAATCACTCAATGCTGAGTTAGCAACGCCTAGCGAAGAAGTGATTGCTGTAGAGCATTCTTACTTAGGTGCCACACAACCTATTACAGAAGCCTCTGCACTCACCTTCCCTGCTGGAGAGGCACCCGAAGAACTCGCTCAAATTCGCCGCCGCCGTACTCGAGGGGGCGCAGCATCTGGCGATAACTTTATTGGGATTGGCGCTGACTTTGGCTATGCCGATGATGTCAGCTTTGCGGCTATCAGTAAGTTTTCTTTTAGTCCACAGTGGGCAGTGCGGCCGAGCGTTCTCATCGGTGATGACTTCTCTGTTTTAGTTCCTGTTACCTACGATTTCAGCCGTTTTAGTACAGGTGTCGGTAACTTTCAGGTAAAGCCCTATGCGGGTGCAGGTGCTGCCTTTAGCGATGGCGATGACGATGACGATGACTCAGATTTCAATCTGCTGCTGTCTGCGGGTGTAGATGTACCTGTTTCACAACGTTTTACCTTCAACGCTCAGGTAAACTGGGGCGTGCTAAACGACTCAGACTTTGGCGCTACCGTTGGGATTGGCTATAATCTAGGCAACATTTTTCAATAGAGTTGCATTCAGCTGACGTGGCAGCTAATTGCTGTATGTTGGCAAACGTACCGAATACTTAATGAAGCCGCAGCTGTTTTACGTGCAATGTTTACGTGTAGTTGCGGCTTTTTATGGGTGCTATAGCTTTCGTAGAGTTGCTTAGGACAAGTTTATCGGCCCAACCCCTTACGTATCAGCAGGCAACTCTACCCGCAAAGTAAGAATGCATCCTTACTTTGCTATACCGCTGGAGAAGTCTCTGCAGGGAATACTGGGCTGGAGACAATTCTGAGAGCATAAAAAGCATGGCTCAAACTGCGAGTATTGGACGCACTACGACCGAGCTCGCACTACTCCGCCAGGCTTTTCAACAAATCTGGGGATATGAGGATTTTCGCCCGCCGCAAGGAGAAATTGCGCGGGCGATATTTCATGGAGAAGATACGCTCACTATCATGCCTACGGGGGGTGGAAAATCGGTCTGTTTCCAGCTGCCTGCGCTCATGCAAGATGGATTGACATTAGTGGTGTCTCCCCTGGTTGCGCTGATGGAGAATCAGGTGCAAGAACTGGCGGAAAAGAAGCTGGCGGCAGCGGCTTTGCACAGCGAACTCAACTCAAAAGAGCGATGGCGGACGATGAACGCCTTGAAACAGAATCGTCTGCGGTTGCTTTACCTATCGCCCGAAACGCTGCTGAGTAAGCCTGTGTGGGAAATTTTGGTTCAGCCCAACATCAAGATCAACGCATTGATATTGGATGAAGCACATTGTCTGACGCAATGGGGAGACAGCTTTCGACCTACTTATCGCAGGCTGGGCGCGGTTCGCCCAGCGCTGTTGGCGAATAGACCCGCAGGAACGAAAATTGCGATCGCAGCTTTCACTGCCACTGCTGACCCGATTACTCAAAAAACACTCCGCAGCGTCTTGAGATTGCGATCGCCCCAAGTCATCCGACTCAATCCGTACCGCAGCAACTTACATCTTTCAGTGCGCCCGGTGTGGACACCCAGAGGTAGACGCAACGTGCTCAACCGTTTCATTCAGCAGCAAGGTAAACAATCTGGATTGATTTACGCCCGTACTCGGCGAGGCACCGAGACGCTAGCAAAACAATTTGCTCAATCAGGCTACGCTGTCCAGGCGAATCATGGTGGACTGAGTGCCCCGCAGCGTCGACGCATTGAATCACAATGGATTCAAGGTGACTGTCAGTTTGTCGTATGCACATCAGCTTTTGGGATGGGCATTAATAAGCCGGACTGTCGCTGGGTTGCGCACTACGAAGTGCCGAGTCTACTGTCTGAATATGTGCAGGAAGTGGGTCGAGGTGGCAGAGATGGGAAACCGGCTGTCGCGCTCTCTCTGGTCAGTGAACCGACGGGATTCTTCTCTCCGGAGGATAAGCAACGGTGGAAGTTCTTTGAGCAGAAAGCCCAGCTGATGGAACGATCGGCGATTCAGCTCATTCGCCAGATACCCGCGAAAGGGTCGATAGATACTGTTAGGTCGCAGTTTAAAGATGGTGCACAAGCGTTGGCATTACTACATCGCAATGGGCAGTTAGAATGGCTTGATCCGTTTACTTACCAGCTTCAGAAAAAGCGAAAAATTCGTATAGATCATCAGCCTTCATCAGTGACACTGATGAAGCGCTACCTATTTACAAAGCAGTGTCGCTGGCAGGTCTTGCTACAAGCGTTTGGATTTAAGAAAGAGGCGAAGGGAATGAGATGTGGGACGTGCGATCGCTGCAAAGCGCGAAAGCAGTCTTCTTAAGACATCTATCAAACAACTTCTGTCCGCTGCTGATCTTCGCCTGCTTTCACCAGCTCTTCAGCTGTATCTGTTTCGGTGACTGCATTGGACAAGTCAGGAATAGTAACAGACACTTCCGATTTTGCAATTTCTGATGTGTCTACTTTTTTGGAGAAGCCCCAGGCAAATAGGCTGAAAATTAAGGTGACCATCACCCACTCGGGAGGCACCAGCTCTGGATTGATGACGCGTACGATCAATCGGATGCCAACAAATGCAACGGTGACGAAACCTGCATCTTCGAGGTGAACATAGATTTCTAGCCAGCGGATGAAGAGGCCAGCCATAAACCGAAGGGCGATGATGCCAATGGTGCCGCCAAGGAGCACGATTAAAACATCTTTGGACAGGGCGATCGCAGTGGTCACGCTATCGAGCGAGAAGGCCAAATCTGTCAGTGCAATGGTGGGTATGGCTTGCCACAGGGAACCGAATTTTGGGCCACTGTTTTCACCATCTTCGTCCTCATCGCCCGTAAAGTGCGCATACACAAGCCACAGCAAATACAGTGCACCCGCAATTTCAAACTGCCAATATTTCAGCACCCAGCCTGCGGTGAGAATAAGCGCTATGCGTAAGACAAAAGCAGCAACGAGGCCGATATTTAGGGCTTTTTTCTGTAGCGCCTCTGTATCTAATCCCTGCGCGATCGCAGCTAGCGCGATCGCATTGTCTGCCGAAAGAACCATCTCTAGCAAAATGAGAACAGGCAGCAATAGTAGGGTGTCTCCCCCCAGCGTAGGAGACCATTCAAGCAGGCGATCTAGCATGTATTTGCTGAAGGATAATCCCTTCTAAAAAGTCAGAATGAAAAATAAATAGCCTGTATCAGCTCGAGCAAGACGGCATTCCTCGAGACATGGGCAAGGGCAAGTCTAGCAAGTCACCGCACGAATGCCTCTCCCTCCTTAGAATAGATCGGAACGATAACGCTGTGCTTTTTCGGATAGCCGACTCCGTATTTCCCTTGTGCAGACGCTGTCTGATTTTTACTGATCTTGCTAAGGATAGCCTTGTGGTCACTTCTCTCGACAAATTTAGAACTCAGTACCCAGAAGGCAGCCTCGTTGCCGAGTTAGTGTCTATTTACGATGGGCAGTACGTTGTACGGGCAGTCGCTAGTAATCAAAATGTTCCATTAGGCAGTGGGCTCGCCACCAGTGTGGATGTGCAGATCGCAGAGGATAAAGCACGCGATCGCGCCTTAGCTGTTTTAGGCATTTTCAACGAAACGCCATTGCCAAATCAAAACGTCTCTCCCCCATCACGATCATCAGTAGAGTCAGAGGAGCAGTCAACCGTGCCACTGACGAACACAACCCAGGCACCCACAGATCAGTAAACCGCGTCATCAACGAGCCCAACCCAAGCACCGATAGAAGAAGAAGAGGAAGATTTGGGTCCGCCGATTGATGAAGTTGTAGAAGTCCCGCCTACGCCATCGGACAATAAGGTCTCGGCCGCCGTCATCGCTCTGGAAAATTTCAATACGAGCGCAGTGCCCGTTGACCTATCTGATGTGATTGCTCAGACCGATGTAGAACTGACGCGACTTGGCTGGACCAACACGCAGGGGCGAGAGTATTTGGAGAAGACCTATGGGAAGCGATCGCGGCAGCAGCTCACCGACGAAGAACTCATGAGTTTCTTGCTATATCTGGAAGAGCAGCCTTAATCGCGACGGTTCTACGTATGAAATGACCTAGCACAGGTGCTCAACATTACAGAACATCAGAGCGCACCCCCATCTTGCCGGTTCCCTGAGAGAATATATAGGCTAAAAATCTCAATCGAACGGACGCTATCAACGTGAATGCCTTTCAAAATAGTCGCTCACAGCCCCAACTAAGAGTGAACGCGCTGCTTTCTACTGCTGAAGCCGAAGCCCTACAGAAGCTTCTAGAAAAACTTACGAATGACGACTATCACAGGCTTGCCGAAAATGACGCCGAAGCGTCAGCTTTCATTGAAGCCGCCAGCAAAATGCGCCGCCAGATCACAGCAGCTGAACAGCTCCCTGTACTGCCCGCGTTCGATGACTAACTCGCAGCCAACGAACGCCCGGTGAATTCACTGATGAAAATGCCTAGTGAATTCGCTTGTAAGTCTATAAACAGCTAATCGTTAGGCTGTTGGCGAACCTGGGCAATTTTCGTCTTGAACTCGTCTTTGCCTGTTATTAGGTCAGCTTGATCGAGTTCTGTCTGTTGGCCAGAGGCTAACCATTTGAGCTGAACTTTCTGAGCTTCGGCCTCAGCGTCTCCCAAGATAAGACCCACAATAGCGCCGCTACGATCCGCACGTTTGAACTGCTTTCCGAAGGCACTGCCACTCAAGTCGACTTCTACCGAATAGCCCGCCTGCCGCAGCTGGTTCGCAAACGGTGTTGACTGAGCTTCAGCTTTCTCACCTCGGGAGATGAGATAGATATCCAGCTCAGGTGATGTACTGTAGCGTTCCATTTGCTCTAGCAAAATAATTAAACGCTCAATGCCCATCCCAAAGCCAATGGCAGGCGTATCGGGCCCACCCAGCTGTGAAACGAGTCCATCGTATCGCCCGCCCCCGCAGACCGTAGCCTGGGCACCCAGATCAGAAGACTGGATTTCGAAAGCTGTGTGAGTGTAGTAGTCGAGACCCCGAACGAGTCGGGGATTGATCGTGAATGCAATGCCGATGTTCGTCAGATGCTGCTGCACGGCATCAAAGTGACGTTGAGAGTCTTCTGACAGAAAATCGAGCAGGCTGGGCGCATCGATCACAATTTCCTGTGTGCGTTTATCTTTACTGTCGAGGATTCGCAGTGGATTGCGGGTGAGACGATCTTGTGAGTCTTTATCCAGCTCGTCCTTGTAAGGGGTGAAGTACGCAACGAGGGCCTCGCGGTATGCCTGGCGGTCTTCGCCGCTGCCTACAGAGTTGAGATCAAGGCTGAGGGCTTTGAGGCCAAGCGCGTTTAGGAGCTGGGTAGCGATCGCAATAATCTCCACATCTGCCCGGGCATTGCGACTACCCAAAATCTCCACATCTAGCTGGTGAAACTGTCTTTGGCGACCGGCCTGAGGGCGCTCATAGCGAAACGCCGGACCCAAGTGCCACAGTCGCTGCACACCACCTTGGGCAAATAATTTGTTTTGGATAAAAGCCCGAACTAAGCCAGCTGTAATCTCCGGTCGCAGCGCAATTGAACGCCCACCGCGATCTTCAAAGCTGTACATCTCCTTACCTACAGCATCGGTGGCTTCCCCAATGCCCCGAGCAAACAGCTCCGTCTGCTCAAAGATCGGCGTGCGGATTTCCCGGTAAGCGTAGCTTGCTAACGTCTGTCGTGCGAGTTCTTCTATCTTGGCCCACAGAGGAGACTCAGACGGTAAGATGTCGCGAGTACCGCGAATGGCTTGAATGCTGCTCATGGAAGCTATCTTAGAGGAAGTAACGGGTGGGCGCTCAAAAAGTTTAGCGCTCTATCGCCCGATTCTATAGCTTTGGCCACCTAGCTCACTACATTCGTAATCGCTAAAATCGTTGATTCCTGAGGGCTAAGTGGCACGCAATCGTACGTTGGCGTAGCCTCGCTTTTGGCGATATGTATCCGCACGATTGCCATATCGCCCGAGTCTGCTCAAGAATTCGTTCTGCGCTGCATGTGGCAGCTAAGATTCGACAGCTAAGATTTTTACAATGGCGAGGATAGCCACTCTCCCTATGTGCCTTCTGGATCTGGTAAATGGCAGCAGTTCAGCTCATCAATACACACCTTGCCGGACTGCAACGCCCATCGCACCAGCGCCACTCGGTTGCCCGTCGCTGTCTTATTGAGCACATTGCTCACATGGTTATCCACCGTGCGCTTACTGATCTGTAAGTTCTCGGAAATCTCTTGGTTGGTCAACCCTGCTGCCACCAGCTCTACAATCTGTAGCTCCCGCTTAGATAAGTCGTGTTGAGCATCATCATGGGCTGAAGCAAGTGTCTGCTGATTGTTTTTTTCGGAAGCTTGGCTACCTGACATAGGCGTTTAATCTGTAATTATGCTCAGTAATAATTGTAGTCAGTCTAGGCGACCCCATGGTGGATATCGGCAGTATTAAAAGATTTTTTCTCTATTCGTCAAATTTTTTGTTGCAGGCTTTTATCGTTTTAGCGTTTTGTTTTCTGTTGTTACTCGGCTTCACTGACCAAAGCATTGCCGCTGCTACCTCGATATCGACAGAAAATATAGAAGACATCGCTGAGATGAGTCCGAGCGCAGATGTCCCTACTGAAAAGATCGACCAGTTTTCTCAGGCTTATCTGCAGGTATTAAAGCTATTTAGTGATCGCGAAGCCGAAATCCCCGCAGCCGAAACCAACGCCGAAGCACTCAAAATAGAGAAATCTATTGAAGCAGATGCAATCACCATTATTGAAAATAGCGGCCTTACCTTATCGGAATACATGCAAATTCTAGGGTTCGCTAGCCAGGATGTCACTTTTCAGGAAAAAGTCCTCGGTAGAATGGACGAAACTCAAGACGAGCCCTAGAAAATCTTGAGTTAGCCTCCTGGGCATACTGAATTAGGTCAGACGATTAGGAAATCGTCCATCTCGTGGTGTAGCTGGTAAAACACCAAAACGTAGGAGCTAAATCATCATGCCATTCACATTCAGAGGCTGTGGCACCAAATTTTACGGCAAACGCGATGAGGGATCCGATGGCTCCTACATCACCACTGAGTGGATCACCCTGGTCTATCTACCCCTGATTCCGCTACGTAGCTTTAGGGTGTGCCCTACTGGTGGCGGCACCAATGCTATCCTCTACAGATCTGAGCAGTTTCGGGTACAAAAAGTTCCGCTCAATAAGATTCAGGTTCGCAATATCTACGCAGTTAGCGGCCCTATCATTGCACTCATTGTCGCTGTGCTGATCATTGGCGCCAGAGTCGAAGAGTCAGGCTCTGGCAGCCTGCCATTGCCTGCCTACGCTGAATTGGACGCAGACAGACAGAGTATTTAGGACTGGCTTCAGTTCGAAAATGGCCAAGCAACCGCTCTCATGCTTTCTCTTATCTAGCGCCTTCTGGCAGGCTTCTCTCGGCTACTTTCCCAGGCCTCTGTTTTCTCACTCAACAGATTGGAGAGTAGAGAAGCAGGCTGCTGAGGATGCGGCCAGGCAAAGGCGTGCTTAAAGGACGCAGCCTGACAGGCTCTTAGTCCATCGAACCCAATGACGTCATGCGTGAGCAAGTTCTCATACTCAAAGGGCAGCCGCACATTGTGCAAACCAGCGTTGTCCGTACAGATGGCGATATCGACGCCAGCATCGAAGCATCGATTGAATACGGTCTTGAGCTGACCGATTTCTTCTAGCGTGCCGGTTTGTAGATATGTTGTGGGGCAAACTTCTAGGCATTGGCCACGGGCGGCGACCTCCTTGAGCAGCTCTGGGTAGCGCAGCGGAATTTGGATGCCATGCCCAATGCGCATGAGGTAGGGTAGCAGCTCGGGGTAGCAGCCGTCTTTGGTCTCATAGAGATGCCCTGTCGTTTTTAACCCTAGGTTTTGGGCATGAGCGTATAGGCGCTTCAGCTCTTCGATGTTGTACACCGCGTCACCACCGGCAATGTCTATGCCGCAAACGTACTCAGGATATTGCGCTGCGTATTCTAGTGTGGCGCGGTTAATTTCGTAGGGGAGTCGGGAATGCAAGCACAGGATTTGCTTGGTTACGACTGGGTACTCGCTTTGCTGACTGGCACGGCCAACAACTTCGATAATTTGGGCGATCGCATCCACCTTCTCCGTCTGACTCAGATGCTCAGGCGTCCGATAGTAAGGCGTGTAGCGCAACTCCAAATACGCTAGATTCTCAAAAATGTACGCGCCACGAATCAAACGATAAATGAAGTAAGGCAGTGCCTCTTTGGTTTGCACACTTTCTACTAGCGTGTGCAGCTGCAAATATTCTTCCAGCGTGTCTTTTGGTTGTGTGTAGAACTGCTCAAACGCTTGGTAATCTGCAAATTCGCCGGAGATATCTGGACGATTGCGCTCAAAGTAGCGCCAGAGCACTCTAGGAACGACTGATCCGCCAAGGTGACGGTGGAGTTCTGCATATAAGCTCACGGTAGTTACCCTCTTGCTTAGATTTTGCTGAAAAGTACTAAAAAGAAAGCCGTCGACGATACACCGGGCGGCTGTTAAATCACTAAATTAAAAAGGCTTTGTGAAGCTTTGGAAATGAAGGTTGATGTGAGTGTGCTTACTGTGGGCGAATTTTAAATAAAAGTACTGAAACTTAATACTTTCTCTTGTACACCATAACCGCGTTGTTTGAGGAGGGGTAGGCCACACTTTAAGTTGACACTTCACTCACAGCTTGGTGATAATTGTTGTTTGGTTAAACTTTAGCAATGTATTCCCTTGGCAAACGTTATTGTTATCGGCGCTCAGTGGGGCGATGAAGGTAAAGGCAAAATCACAGACCTCCTCAGTAAGTCAGCAGATGTGGTTGTTCGCTATCAGGGCGGCGTCAATGCTGGCCATACCGTTGTCGTTTCGGGACAAACCTTCAAGCTACATCTGATTCCCTCGGGCATTCTTTATCCCGACACCGAGTGCATCATCGGTAGCGGTACCGTTATTGATCCTAAGGGACTCATTGCAGAACTCGATAAAGTCGAGGCGCTTGGCGTTTCTTCTGCGAATTTATTTATTTCGCAATCTGCTCACGTCACCATGCCCTACCACCGCATGATCGACCAGGCAGCAGAAGAGCGCCGCGGCAATAAGAAAATTGGCACCACTAAGCGAGGTATCGGTCCTACCTACGCCGATAAATCTGAGCGGACAGGCATTCGTATTATCGACATGATGGATAAGGATGCGTTTGCAGAGCAGCTAAAGTGGACGATCGACGCCAAGAATGTTGTGCTGGAGAAGCTCTATGATTTGGAGCCTTTGAATGCGGATGAGGTGCTGACAGAGTATTTGGGATACGCAGATAGGTTGCGATCGCACATCACCGATAGCTCCTTGCAAATCTACAACGCCCACCAGCAAAAGAAAAATATTCTCTTTGAAGGTGCACAGGGCACCCTACTGGATCTCGATCACGGTACCTATCCCTATGTCACCTCTTCAAATCCAGTCGCAGGCGGTGCCTGTATTGGCTCCGGCGTAGGCCCTACTACTATCGACCGAGTCATCGGCGTGGCCAAAGCCTATACCACCCGAGTGGGCGAAGGACCTTTCCCCACCGAACTAGATGATGAAGTTGGCAATATGATCTGCGAAATCGGCGCAGAGTTCGGTACTACTACTGGTCGTCGCCGTCGCTGCGGTTGGTTTGATGGTGTAGTTGGTCGCTACGCGGTGCGAATTAATGGTCTAGATTGCTTAGCGGTCACCAAGCTTGATGTCCTTGATCGACTTGATGAGATCAAAGTATGCGTTGCCTACGATCTAGACGGTGAGCAGTGCAAAGACCTGCCGAGTAACGCTCAGCAATTTGCCAAGTGCAAGCCCATCTACAAAACACTCCCTGGGTGGAAAACCTCAACCGAGCACTGCCGTACGCTAGATGACCTCCCGAAAGCGGCGCTTGACTATTTAGAATTTTTGGCCAAACTCATTGAGGCTCCCATCGCCATTGTTTCTCTAGGTGCAAGCCGCGACCAGACGATTATCGTCGAAGACCCCATCCACGGACCAAAGCGGGCGCTTCTAGAAGAACATACCAGTGCCTTTAAAACTGTGGCCTGATTGAGCGCATCATCCTTTGCTTAATCAAGAGAACAGTCGCAAAAGAACTCAGCCAATAGCCGTTAATCAGGTAGTATAGATCTCCGGGCTTGTCTGGCCTCAAATTATTTTGACAATTCCACACTGAAATTTACTGACCGAAAAACACCGAACTCCCATGGATTTAACGATTGATTGCACTAAGCGTGCACCCGAAGACAAGCCCAAAAGATTACGCCGTGAAGGCACACTGCCTGCCGTGCTGTACGGACACAACGGCTCCGAATCTATGGCGCTAAAGCTCAGCAACTACGATGCTGAGGCCCTTCTACGCAAGGCCACTGTCAACAAATCAGTTATCACCGTCAACGTGACTGACGGCGACTGGAGTGGCAAAGTCATTTTGCGCGAAGTCCAAAAGCATCCGTGGAAGAACAAAATACATCACATCAGTTTCTTCTCTATTGCTTCTCAGGACTTTATTGAAGTAAGCATGCCTATTCACTTCGTTGGTGAAGCAGTTGGTGTTGCCAACAATGGCGGTACGCTCGATACCGTAATGACTGAAGTTCAGCTTAAGTGTCCTCCTGATGCAATTCCTCAGTCTTTGGATGTGGATGTGTCAAATCTAGATATTGGTGATGCGCTTCACATTGGTGAGATCGAGCTGCCAAAGGGAAGCTCTATTGCCGTTGACGACAAGCTACTTGTTGTTTCTGTCCTGGCACCGCGTACTGCCACAGCTGCAAGTGATGCAGGTGACGCTGCTGAGGCATCTGCAGACGGTGAAGCAGCCGAAGCTGACGCTGCATCATAGGTGTCAGCAACAATTATCACAAACGGGGAGACCCTACATTGCGCATCTAAAAATTAGATTTGAGAGCGCATCTTAGAGCGAGGAGCTGAAAAATTTTCAGCTCCTTATCTTTTTGATAATGCACTCTTCTTTTGACAATAAACTCCTTAGCAATGCGCTCCTCAATCTGCATATAAGCTTGGGCAGGGCAAGTCGTCTTAATAGTGGTTTTGCAGTTGATAGCAATCTATGAGGCGTATCAATAATCAGAATTCTCGTGAAGCTGGCATAATATCTGAGCTGATGACGCCACTACAGATTTCGCCATGACCGACTCTGCGCTTCCCGTTTTGATCCAGCAAATTCTTCGGCCTGAGTTTTATCCCCATGAGGTGAGCGAACCCATCGGCTTTGTGCAGACCCATGTCTCCTATGTGCTGCTGACTGGAGACTTTGTCTATAAGCTTAAGAAGCCGGTGAACTTTGGCTTTTTAGATTATTCCACGCTGGAGAAACGTAAGCACTTTTGCGAGGAAGAGATTCGGCTGAATCAAACGGGGGCGGGCAGCATATATCTGGGTGTGGTGCCGATTACCGGAAGTGAAGAGAACCCAGCGCTGAAAGGAAATGGGGAGCCGATTGAGTATGCGGTGAAGATGCAGCAGTTTCCGCAGTCGGCGCTGCTGAGTGAGCAGTTTGCGAAAGGGCTGGTGGATGAAGAGAAGGTGCGATCGCTGGCCACCACCGTTGCTAACTTCCACAAAGCCACCCAAACCAGCGAGCACGTGCGCAGCTATGGCTCTGTTTCTGCCATTCGCCGTGCCATTGATGAAAACTACGATCAAACGGTTGATTTTACAGGCGAGAGCGTTACGGTTCAAACACCACAAACTCAAAAGCAGTTTGACGAAACTAAAGCCTACACTGACCAATTCTTTGAAACAGAGCAGGCCCTATTCCAAAAGCGTTTAGCCCAAGATAAGATTCGTTCTTGCCACGGTGATTTGCATCTGGGCAATATCTGCGAGTGGGACGACAAGATTCTGCTGTTCGACTGCATTGAATTCAACGAGGAGTTTCGCTTTGTCGATACGATGTTCGACATTGCCTACATCGTGATGGATTTGGAAGTTGCTGGCCGCAAAGACCTGAGCAAAATCTTTTTGAATCAGTATGTAGAAGATACCGGCGATTACGAAGGATTGGAGATTTTGCCGCTGTATGTGAGCCGTCAGTCTTACGTGCGTGCCAAGGTGACGTCCTTTATGCTGGGCGATCCATCCGTTTCAGAAGCGGATAAAAAAGCAGCGAGTGACAAAGCCGCGAAGTACTACACGCTGGCATGGTCTTACGTGCAAAAAAAAAAGGTAGTTTAGCCGTGATGGCTGGGCTTTCGGGTTCTGGGAAAAGTACGACGGCTCAGCAGCTAGCGCGGCAGTCGCACGCCATTCGTCTGCGGTCGGACGCGGTACGCAAGCATTTGGCGGGGATAGCGCTACACGAAAAAGGTAGCGATGAGATTTATACGTCTGAAATGACGGATAAGACGTATTCTCGGTTGATTGAGCTGGGTGTGGGGTTGGCACAGAGGGGCGATCGCATCATTCTGGATGCCAAATTCGACCGCCAAGCTAAACGTCAGGAGGCCCTGAGCGCTGCCAATAAGAACAACTTGCGCATCACGTTTATTCACTGCACAGCGCCACAAGATGTGCTGAAATCTCGCGTAGAACAGCGCAGTGGGGACATTGCCGATGCGACTGCTGCGATTTTGGCCAAGCAATCGATGGAACCATTTGCCGAGAGCGACCCAGTGACGGTAGTAGCCACGACTCGTTCTGACGAAGAAATTCAGGGTGTTCTCTCTCAGGTATTTGAGTCTTAGTTCTTGAACAAATTGAGTCCTCGTGATTTAACAAGCTGTGAACGCGATAGATCTGCGCCAGATTTGTTCGTTTGCATATAT
>ERZ1740067.277-NODE-277-length-42406-cov-42.727232_pt1 | contig 42406 bp, 37 predicted proteins | sample MGYA00581736_ERZ1740067 | MGnify/ENA primary metagenome ERZ1740067 (study PRJEB43018, sample SAMN04849236) | marine metagenome | isolation source: floating plastic debris | place: Pacific Ocean | collected 2008-08-27 | study: EMG produced TPA metagenomics... | reverse complement strand
CACAAAAGTCAAAATCAAAGAAAATCAATGTCCTGCCGGACATCCATCATAGGAGCGGCCTCATGCAGAATGTCGATACGGCGCAACTTATCTATCTTGGACTTCTGGCGGTCGTGCTGGGCGGCGCTTTTCTTGTAAGTCAACGCCAGAAGCTGAGCACGATGATGCAGCAGGCAGCGATCTGGTTCTTCATTTTCGTGGGCGGCATCGCCGTTTTCGGTATGTGGGACGATATCCGCGACGATCTGGGGCCCGAAGCGGCGCGGTTTGTGGGCGACAACACGATTGAAGTCGCGCGTCAGGGCGATGGTCATTATTACCTGACATTGGATCTGAATGGCTCTGCGGTTGAGTTCATGATCGACACGGGCGCGACCGACATGGTGCTGACACAAGAGGCAGCAGCAACCGCTGGCATCAATCCGGCTGATCTACGCTATATCGGGCAGGCCAGCACGGCGAACGGAACCGTGCGCACGGCACCTGTGCGGGTCGAACGTGTTTCGCTTGGCCCGATCGAGGATCAGAACGTCTTTGCAGTGGTTAACGAGGGCCAAATGGACATGTCCCTTCTCGGCATGGGCTATCTCCAGCGCTACGGACGGATCGAAATCGAAGGCGGCACGTTGCGTCTGGTGCGCTGAGTGGGATGTCATTTGCGCACTTCACCCAAACAACCTAGCGGGAATGATATCCGCCAGCTTCGCAAAGACGCTGCGTTGTGCGCGGTCAATGGCTATGGCGATGTCATTCGGCGTGACTTCGGCACCGCTGCGGATATCGGCATCCGGATCTTTCCGACAGACGGATCCAAACGGACAGGCGAAGCCCGCCGCGTCCAGCACCTGGCGCAACCGCCCAGCATCAAGATTCTGCTTGATCTGGCGTGCAGGGATACAATCAGCCGATTTGCAGGGCGCGCAGCGTGTCCGGCCTCATCCAGTCGAAGCACCGAAAGCCGGGCCCCGGCCAAAGCGATTGTTCCACGTCCGCGCGCAACGCTTCTTTTTAGCCCCTCGGCTCGCCGATCGGTTGGCCCGTCTTTTGTCGGGCTTTGATGAGCGAAAGAGTATCGCGGCCGAATTCCCAACCTGCCGGAAGGCTGATCCGCAAAGACCTTTTAGCGCGTCAAAAGCGCCGCATCCACACATGCCCCAACCACTGCCTGACAAAAAGACAGCGGATTGGGTCACAAAGCGCCCGCCAACGGTTTTGAGGAGACGACCATTCGCACCGACGGTGGGCACATGGCGACGGGCCAAAAGTTCGTCTTTGGTTCACCGGCGGCCAGAGCTGCGACCGTGACTGGACGTTCAGGAAGTCCCTGCCCGCTTATTTAGCCGATCAGCACGTCGCCGAACTGATCGCGCAAATCCCGTTTGAGCACCTTACCAGTGGCATTCCGTGGCAGCACGTCGGTAAAAACGACCTTGTCCGGCACCTGCCACTTGGCGATCTTGCCGTCGAAAATCCCTAGAACCTCCGCCTCGCTTGGGGTTGCGCCATCCGCTGCGACTGCGACAAGAACGGGCCGTTCGTCCCATTTCTCGTGCCGCGCGCCGATCACTGCGGCATCAGCCAAAGCAGGATGGGCGATCGCGATATTCTCAAGATCAACGGATGAGATCCATTCGCCGCCCGACTTGATAATATCCTTGGAGCGGTCCTTGATGTAGAGGTATCCGTCAACATCGATCGAGGCGACGTCGCCAGTGTCGAACCAGCCGTTTGTCAGGGTCTCGTCCGGCGTCTTGCCCAAATAGCTGTCAAGGATCCAGTGACCCCGCACATGCAATTCGCCTTGCGCCTCGCCATCATGCGGCAGTGTCTGGCCCTCATCGCCAAGTATCTTCAACTCGACCCCCCAAGGCGGACGACCCTGGTTTTCGCGGATCTTGTGCTGATCGGCCTCGGCCATATTCTTGTGCTTTGCCAGCGGTTTGTTGGAGCTACCCAAAGGCGACATTTCCGTCATTCCCCAGGCGTGAACCGTCTCTACGCCGTACTTTTCGCGGAAGGCGTGGATCATCGACGGTGGACAGGCAGATCCGCCCACCACCGTACGCTTCAGGCTGTCAAGCGAGGAACCAAGCTTTTCCGCTTCATTCAGCAATCCCAGCCAGATCGTGGGAACGCCAAGCGCGCAATTGACCTTGTAGGTATCGATCAGTCCGACCAGCGAGGCGCCATCAAGCCCCGGCCCCGGCAAGACCATCTGCGCGCCCACCAATGCGCAAGCGTATGGCGTGCCCCAGGCGTTGACGTGGAACATTGGAACGACCGGAAGTACCGTATCGGTGGCCGACAAATCAAGGCTATCAGGCACGCAGGCCATGAGAGAATGCAGAACCGTCGAGCGGTGCGAATAAAGCACGCCCTTTGGATTGCCTGTCGTCCCGGACGTGTAGCAAAGCGAGGAGGCCGTGTTTTCATCCAGTTCCGGCCATTCGAAATCGGATGACCCGCCAGTAAGAAGATCATCGTAAGACTTCAGCCCGTCGATTGCGGCGGCGGCTTGGTCATCCCGGTCATCCATCAACACGATATGTTCCAACCCCGGGCATTTGTCGCGGATGGCGGCGAGGAGTGGCACGAAGGTTTTGTCTATGAAAAGAACTTTGTCTTCGGCGTGGTTGATAATGTAGACCAACTGCTCGGGGAAAAGGCGCGGGTTGATCGTGTGGCACACAAAACCTGCGCCCGACACGCCAAAATAGATCTCAAGATGCCGTCGGTTGTTCCAGGCAATGGTGGCACAGCGCGCCTGAGGCTCAAGCCCCAGCTTGGTCAGAGCATCGCCAAGCGCCCGGCTGTTGGCGGCGACTTGGCCCCATGTTGTTTCCTCGACCCCGCCGCCGGTGTTCACCGAATAGACCTGTGTCGCGCTGTGATAGCGCGCGGCATGATCTACGAGCGACGAAATCGTCAAAGGGGCAGTCATCATCTGGCCAAGCATCGGCACCTCCCAATATTTATTGAAGGCACGCTTTGCCCGAGATGCGCGTCATCATCTCACGTCCTCCCTTGCTGCAGACACTGCCAATCCCGTTCGGCCCTTGCAAGCCCGAGACGACCGCACTAGCCGTTGACCTAATGTCAGTTGCATACCATAGGCTCCTCTCTGTCGATCAGCAGCGTGATCATGGCGTCAGCGAACCAGCGCCGATTGCGCAGGCGGGTCACGTGCATCAAGACGAATTGGACGCGCTGATGCATGTCAATAACGTGGTCTACTTTGTCTGGTTCGAACGCCTGCGGATCGCCTTCATGGAGCATTACGGGATCGGCAAGATCGGTGGCACCGACGGCCCCCGCATCGTGATCCGTTCAGGCGAAATACATTACATCGAGGAAATGGTGCGGGGCGAGGACTACATTGTTACAACCCGCTGCGTTGCCATGCGCCGCACCTCAATGACTTTGGATCAAGTCATCTGGAGCAACGCGCGCAAGCGCGCCACCTTTCGCTGCGTGATGGTGTTGCTGAGCCAAACAGGAGCAACGCGCACCCCAATTACGGACGAGGTGCGCGCGAGACTGATCGCCGATGGGGCCGCGGAGGAACGCTAGGCGATTCCGATCAGATCTGTATGTCAGCAATGAAATCCAATGTCCGATCAGCGAGCTTTTCCGCGATACGCGGGGCCGCAGTCGACAAGACATGGGTGTTGAGGCCAAGTGATTTTGAGAATTGTTTGAGCGTCGCCTGTGATGTGCTGTAGCGAAAAAACAGCACTTGAGTGACCGAGCGTTCTGCCGACAGCGCAAAAGCGGCCAGCGTGATACGGGGCACACCGCCGATCATCTCAGCCTGGCTGATCTGGAATTGATTGGCCGAGGCCCGTTGGCTTGACCGGTCAAACAGAGTGATCCAGGGGCTGTCCTGGTCCATCTGCTCAAGCCCGCTCAGGACGGTCAAGACGGTGCTGGTTGCTGCGGCAGGCCCAAGCAGCGTTGTCAGGACCGGAATGATCTCATTGTGGAGATAAAGCGAGGTCGCGCTGACCTCGCGCATGGAGACGGTGCTGTCCTCAGCCATCATCCCGAGCCCTGTCAGAATTCCGAGATAAGCGCTGTACCAGGCTTCGCTCCCGCCGCCTGAATTGGCGATAGCCCCGTCAGCAGCCAGTTGAGCGATCAGAAACGCATTGGCGATGGCGGGCCGAAGGGCAGGATCAAAACCCGCGCCGAAGCCCGCGATCTGCGAGCCGACGGCGATGTTTTGACCGCTATCCTGGGTCAGGTCAGGCTGGGGCAGTGCATCGCTTTCACTGGTATGAAATGTGTCGTGATCGGGCAATTCAATGCTTTCGACAAGCGCCAGAGCGCTGTCTTGGGTGACGATGTCTTTCATGGAAATCTCCTCGGGCAAATTGTGGGTTAAAATCACTTCAGGTTTTCAAATAGTTTGAGTGCGTTCAGCTTGCCGAACCCGGCGCCGATATGATGACGGTTGGGCACACCATCCACGTTCCGAATAAGCGCGGATTGCAACTGTTGGGCATTCCATTGCCGCTGGCCCGTCTTCGCGCGATGCGACATCACAAGGGCCAGCGCACCCGTCACATGCGGGGCTGCCATACTGGTGCCGGAGCGCGCGGTCGCAGCCGACAAATCATCGGCATTGCTGCGGGCCGAGGTGACGGCGAGACCCGGCGCACAGAGTTCGGGCTTGCGGCGTCCGTCCCGCGTAAGCCCCCAGGAGGATGACCCATTGAGGCGCAAGGGCGTCTCGGAATTGCAGGCGCCGACGCTAATGACGGTCTGGGCTGTGCCGGGGATCGAGAGCGTCATCTCCTCATCCTCAACATCGAACTTCACATCGCGGGTACGGGTCCGTTCGACCCATATGTGAACTTCACCCTTCTGGCTAATCACGCTGCGCCCAATGATTTCCAGCCGCCATTTGCCCGGCTGGATCGGCATGATTGATCCCTTGATGGTAATGCTGAGCCGGTGATGGCCATTGTCCGAATGCATTTCCGACAGATGCAGAAGGCAGGTATTGCCGCCCAACATCGCCGTCTGGTCCGGTTCATCAAAGGACACTTCAAGAGATCGGCTGCCCGAGGGATCAATCAGCACAAAGGCAATATCATCGCGGTCCTCGAACCAGGCCTCAAAGTAATCGGCACGGCGCGGGTTGGACCCGCTTGTCCAACTGATTTCCTCGACCCCGTCCTGAAAGGCGGATTTGCTGGCGTGGCCCGCATGACCCCGCTCATTTCCGGCAGACTTGACGATGACAAAACCCGGATCACGTCCCATGCCGCTGATGGCGTCAAAAGCCGCCTCAAGCGTTGTGGTCCCGTCATGTGCGCCAGCATTCATCCCCTGGCTGATATTGACTGCGATGGGTTTTGCGGCATCCGAGACCGCATTTCCGCCCGCCGCAGCCGATTTCATGAAGGCAAGCCCATCCACATGCGCGTTCGAATAACCGATGCTGAATGGATCGCCATCCGCGCGCGTGATGTTTGAGATAATGGCGATCATGGCAGCCTTTGGCGCTATGCCGTCCGGCAGATCACCAGTGGACCGACCCGCAGCGATGCCGGCCACATGAGTGCCATGCCCATTCGGATCACGCAGGCGGGGCGGATGGTTGGGGGCGCCGTCGTGGTGACGAGTTATGAAATCCTGGATCTCGTCCCGCAGATAGAGCCGCCCGTAGTTTTGCGTGAACGCGTTTGGATCGACATCCGCAGGTGTCGGGCCCTCTGTTGCGCGCTGGTCCCAGAGGGCGAGGAGACGGCTCTGCCCGCCTTCATCGCAGAAGGCTTGGTGCAGGATGTCAACGCCGGTGTCGATGATGCCAACGATGGCCCCATCGCCCTTTTCAGCCAGTGGTGGACGGTGAATTTGATCCGCCGCGACGAACGGGATGGAGTCTATCAATTCCTCCATACCGGCATCCCGGCTGTTTTCGACCGTCACAACGGCGCTGTTGTTTTCGAGTGCCAGAAGATTGTCGCGTGTGGCGAGCGCGGTGACGAAATTGGCGAATTGAGACTGGATGACAAGACCGTCCGGTGGTGTCCAGTTGGAAGAGCTGAGCCGGATCAGGATTGGCTGGCGCGCCGGAGCAGGTGCCGGATGCGTGTCACTTTCGAAGGGGCTGAAGCGATCAAACCCGGCAACCGGCGGACCACTGCGAAACCCCCCATCGGCCTCGGGCTCCAGCCCGGCTTCGTCGTCAGGAATGCGCGTATCCATATCGCTGACCGCTTCGACAACCCCGGAGTTTCGGTCGGGAAACGCCTGCAACCGCAGGACGTTCATATACGCGCCGATCCGATGCGCGGCTATGCCTGCGATCTGCCCTTCGATCACAGCATTTGGATCGGGTGCCGCGTCCGGGCCTTCGAAGTCAAAGGTTAGGACGTCATCCTCGACCGTGGGATCAGCGGCGAGACCTGTCTGAACCGCGATCTCCTCCTCCATCTGCTCGAATGCCTCTTCGGACAACGGCTCTGGCCCGGCATCGTCAGCAGAATCGTCACTTTCAAAGCCGACACCCTGATCTTTGAGCTGCCCGGCAAAGTCGAAGTGAAAAAGACGCCCTGTATGCCCGAAATTCGGCGGAACACGGGGCACGATATCATTGTCATTGACGATCCGTGCATAGCGAGCCCCATACGCGGTGCGGATGGTCTCGGCCGCGTCACGCTTCATCATCCGCGGCTGGCCGAAGGTCACAAGCCCGGCCGGTGCGCGATCCTTGTAGACGGCAGCCCCCAGAACCGCGAGGGCCGCGCCCAGTGAATGGCCCGTAAACCAGAGTTTGCGCGTTCCGATGTCCGACAGCGCGTCATCGATGATATGTGCCGCATCGTTCCAGGCATTTAGAAAGCCCGAATGCACCCGTCCATCGATCGCATCAAAGCGGCGCGCAAGGATGCCAAGATTTCCGATCCAATCCGCGAAACCCTTGGTCCCGCGCAGTGACACGATTGCGACCTCGTCACCGATCGCCACGAATCCCTGCGTTTCCCCTGCGGAAAATATGGTACCCTGCATGCCCCACATGCGGGACAGAACGGATTGGACCTGATCGCTTTCTTCATAGGCAAGCTGACTGGCCTGAACGAGCCCATAGCCCACTTTCCAATCAAATGATGACGTGTTGAGCCAATCCTGATCAAATGTTGGACGGTTTCTGCGAGGCATCAAAATGTCTCCCCTTTTGAAAAGCATGTCTAAAATATCCCGTCATACTAGCATGATGAGGCGTTTCAGGGAACGATTTCATGGATATGTCACGCAGTGTGATTGCTCTTGATGTCGCAAACTCGATCATAAATTGAGCATCTCTGCGCGAAGCCGCACAGAGATTAAGCGCATCCCGCCGATTTGAAATGCAATCATTGATCAGGACTCACATGATGTGATTCAGACAGCGCTAATGCGGACGATTTGCATCAATAAGCAGATCCGGCTGCGCTGTCTTCGCCTCTCACTCAGGGGCAACGACCGATGTGCAGCCGTCACGCAAAACGAGAGCGAGGCATGCCGATGCGCGCATGTGCATGGCAAGGCCGCAAAAGATGGGGACTTACATGAAACGAATTTTTTCAATGACGGCAGCCGCTTGTATGGCGTCCTTCACAGCCGGATCGGTTCTGGCTGAAGATGACGTAATCAAGGTTGGCGTGCTGCATTCATTGTCCGGCACGATGGCGATTTCGGAAACAACGCTGAAAGACACGATGCTGCTGCTGATAGAACAGCAGAACGAAAAAGGCGGCGTTCTGGGCAAACAGCTTGAGCCCGTCGTGGTCGATCCAGCGTCTGACTGGCCACTTTTTGCGGAGAAGGCGCGTGAGCTTCTGACCGTGCACGAGGTGGATGTGATCTTCGGCAACTGGACATCTGTCAGTCGCAAATCAGTGCTCCCGGTGATCGAGGAACTCAACGGCCTGCTATTCTATCCCGTTCAATATGAGGGCGAAGAAAGCTCCAAAAACGTCTTCTACACCGGTGCTGCGCCAAACCAACAGGCGATCCCTGCAACAGACTACTTCCTGGAAGAACTGGGCGTCGAGAAATTCGCGCTGCTCGGCACCGACTATGTATACCCGCGCACAACCAACAAGATCCTTGAGCAGTACCTCAAGGACAAAGGCATCCCCGATCAGGATATCTTTGTGAACTACACACCCTTCGGTCATTCGGATTGGTCGAAGATCGTCGCGGACGTTGTGGCGCTAGGCGCCGATGGCAAGAAGGTCGGTGTGATCTCAACGATCAACGGTGACGCGAATATCGGTTTCTACAAGGAACTGGCGGCTGCGGGCGTCAGCGCGGATGACATCCCCGTCGTCGCGTTCTCCGTCGGTGAAGAAGAGCTTTCGGGCCTCGACACCACCAATCTTGTCGGTCACCTCGCGGCTTGGAACTATTTCCAATCGGCTGAATCAGATGAAAACGAGGCGTTCATTGGCGCCTGGAAAACCAAAATGGGTGAAGATCGCGTGACCAATGACCCGATGGAGGCGCATTACATCGGCTTCAACATGTGGGTGAACGCGGCCGAAGCAGCAGGCACCACCGATGTCGACGCGGTCCGCACGGCCATGTACGGGCAAGAATTCCCGAACCTGACGGGTGGTACGGCCGTCATGTTGCCCAACCATCATTTGGCCAAACCGGTCTTGATCGGTGAAATCACCGAGGACGGCCAATTTGACATCGTCAGTGAAACCGACGAAGTGCCCGGCGATGCCTGGACGGACTTTTTGCCAGAATCAGCTGTGCTGAAGTCCGATTGGAAAGATCTCGGATGCGGCATGTACAACACGCAGACCGAAAGCTGCGTGCAGATCCAGTCCAACTATTGATGATCTGGCCGGGGCCGCGCTGTGACGTGGCCCCCCGCCAGAACCTGTTCGGAATTCACCATGATGTTTCGCGTTCTGGCCGTTCTCTGGCTGGCCTTATGTGGTTCGTTCGTTCAGGCACTGTCCTTGCAGGAGGTGCTACAGGCCAATCAAGCCGCGGTCGAAAAGGCCTCGCGCAAGACCGTTGACGCAGTTCTCTCGGATCTCGTCACAGCCGCTGCGCCCGGTACCCAGACCTTCATCGAAAAATGGGCTGACCGCGACGTCTGGATGCGCAAGGAGGACAAGCTGTTTTTCTTTGTCGAAACCGACGACAAGAAAACCTACACCCTACTCGACATCGAAACGGGCGCGCCCATAAGTGAGGCGCAAAAACGCGATCTGAAGCAACTTAAGCCCAATTCGGGCGTTCGCAGTGTTCTGGCTTCCTATCTGGTGCAGTTCAAACTGATGGACCCCGAACCGCGCCGCCGCGCGCAGGCGCTCCAATCCATCGAGCGCGATCCCGACGAAAGCCACTACGCACCGCTCAAAGCTTCTATCGAGGCGGAGGATTACCCGGCTCTCAAAGAACGCAAAGAACGGCTGGTGCGCCTTCTTGCCATTCGTTTCGAACCGGATGAGGCCACCAGGATCGCGGCAATCGAAAGCTTCCGTGGCAATCTGTCGGTCGAGGCACGCGCCGCGCTAAACCCTATCGTGGAGACGCAGACTGTCTTTGGCGTACCGGAAAACGCCAATATCGCGCGGATCCTGCGATATGATCAGGGGGATATCGATCAAACGACCGCCCTGAGGCTTGCTTCCGCCGCCGGAGCGATCATGCCGCAACCCAGTCTGCCAGAGCGCAAGGCAGCCCTGGAGGCCAACATCGTTGACGGGGTTGTCGGGGGCGTACCGCTCCACCAATTGGACAGGCAGGCCGCCCGGGATGCCGCATATGAAGCACTGGCCAAGGCCGGTGCCGTCCCGGACTGGCAGGCGGCTCAGTCAGAGCAGGATGCGCTGGCCGAGATGGAATTCGCTGTTGTCTACACCGAACCCTCCGCCGCCGTGACAGAAGCGGCCGAGGCCACCCTTGCCTCCATAAACCAGAGCGTCGGCCTCTATCAGGCGCTGGATCTAGGGCTGGATGCCCTGTCGCTGGCCTCGATATTTTTTCTCGCTGCCATTGGGCTCGCCATCACCTTCGGTGTCATGGGGGTGATCAACATGGCGCATGGCGAATTCATTATGATGGGCGCCTATACCGGCTATGTGGTGCAGCTATTTGTGCCAAATTACACCGCGTCGCTGCTGATCGCCCTGCCCCTTGCATTCGCCGTGACTTTCGGTGCCGGTGTCGCCATGGAGCGCCTCGTGATCCGGTGGCTCTATGACCGCCCGCTTGAAACGCTGCTGGCGACATTCGGCATCTCCATCGCGCTTCAGCAAATTGCCAAGAACATCTTCGGAACGCAGGCCCGCCCATTGACGGCCCCCGGCTGGCTGGACGGGGCTTGGGTCATGAACGATATCGTCTCGATCAGCTACATCCGCATTGCCATCTTCGTGCTCGGAGTGGTCTTTTTCTGCCTTTTGCTTTTCATCCTCAAACGCACCCGTCTTGGGCTGGAGGTCCGCGCGGTGACCCAGAATCCCCGGATGGCCTCCAGCATGGGCATCAATCCGGATCGCATCAACATGCTCACATTCGGGATCGGCTCCGGAATCGCGGGCATTGCGGGCGTGGCCATCGGGCTTTACGCCAAAGTCACCTCGGAGATGGGCAGCGACTATATCGTGCAAAGTTTCATGACAGTGGTGGTCGGCGGTGTCGGGAACATCTGGGGCACGCTCTTGGGCGCAGGTCTTATCGGTTCCCTGCAAAAAGGCATCGAATGGCTCAATCCGTCCAACACGTTGGCCGCTCAAACCTACATGATCCTCTTTATCATTCTCTTCATCCAATTCCGGCCGAGGGGTATCATCGCTCTCAAGGGCCGCGCGGCAGGAGACTGATCACATGAGCAGTTCTTCTTTTCGTCCAAAGTACGGCGGGGGTGAATTGCCCGCAGGGCAAGGGGGGGCAGCGCCCCCCTCATCCGGCGACGCCAAAGGCGGCGCAACGCCTCGGCAACCTTTCATCGCCCGTCATCCCTCCGTCCTCATCTTTCTGGTGATGCTCGCTGCCTTCACACTCGGTGTGACCGTGCTCAGCGAAGCATTCGGAACGGCAATCCTCTCAACCTCTTTCATCAAAACCCTCGGCAAAACACTCTGTCTTTGCCTCATCGCCATCGCGATGGATCTGGTCTGGGGCTATTGCGGCATCCTGAGCCTTGGCCACTTCGCCTTCTTTGGCCTTGGCGGCTACATGATCGGTATGTGGCTGATGTATGAGCGCACCAAGGACATCGTCACAAACAGCCTCGCCAACGCCCCACTGCCACCCACACCCGACGAAATCCGGGACGCCATCGGCACACAAATTTTCGGTGTGGTCGGCGGTGCCGAGATCCCGATCATCTGGTACTTCGCTGACAGTCTGGTCGCACAGCTCGCCCTGGTCGTGATTGTCCCTGGCATTCTTGCGTTGGTTTTCGGCTGGCTTGCCTTTCGAAGCCGGGTCACGGGTGTCTATCTCTCGATCCTCACCCAGGCCATGACGCTCGCCCTCTCTCTCTATCTCTTCCAGAATGACAGCGGGCTGCGTGGCAATAACGGTCTATCGGGGCTCCAGAACATCCCCGGTCTCACCGATGTCCCGCAATCTATTATTTCGATGTGGTTCTTCTGGGCATCCGCACTTGCCTTGGCCTTCGGCTATCTGCTGGCAGCATTCGTCACCTCCGGCAAGTTCGGATCAGTGATCCGCGGCATACGCGATGACGAGGCGCGCGTGCGATTCCTCGGCTATAATGTGGAAGCCTACAAACTCGTCGTCTTCGCTCTCACCGCGATCATCGCCGCCATTGCCGGGGCGCTTTACTATCCGCAAGCCGGTATCATCAATCCCGCAGAGATCGCACCGATCGCTTCGATTTACCTGGCCGTCTGGGTCGCTATCGGCGGGCGCGGGCGCATCTATGGGGCAGTGATCGGGGCCGCCTTTGTCTCGCTTCTGTCCAGTTGGTTCACGGGTGGGGGCGCGCCAAACATCAACCTCGGCTTCTATGTGATCCAATGGACTGATTGGTGGCTTGTACTACTGGGCATTTCCTTCGTTCTCGTCACGCTCCTTGCGCCGCAGGGCATCGGTGGCCTTTTCGACAAACTGGTGCGCAAGTCATGAGCATGCTTCTTGAAGTCTCCGGCGTCTCGGTCTCATTCGACGGGTTCAAGGCGATCAACAATCTGTCCTTCCAGATCGGCAAGGCAGAACTGCGCGCGATCATAGGGCCCAACGGCGCAGGCAAAACAACCTTCATGGACATCATCACCGGCAAGACCCGCCCGGATGAAGGCCGTGTGATCTATGGGGACAGGTCCGTCTCACTTCTGAAGATGTCAGAAAGCCGCATCGCCCAGGCCGGTATCGGACGAAAGTTCCAGCGCCCGACGGTTTTCGAGGCGCAGACCGTGCGTGAAAACCTCTCCATGGCGCTGCGCAACAAACGCGGCCCTTTTGACGTGTTGATGTACAAGCGCAATGCCGAAGGTGCGGCACGTCTGGAAGCCATCGCCGAAGAGATCGGACTAACAGACCAGTTGATCCGGCAGGCAGGCGAACTCAGCCACGGCCAAAAGCAATGGCTTGAGATCGGGATGCTTCTTGCGCAGGATCCGCGGCTATTGCTGGTTGATGAACCGGCGGCAGGCATGACACCCGAAGAACGCGAACACACGACCGAGATCCTGACCAATGCCGCCAAGACCCGCGCGGTCGTTGTCGTGGAGCACGACATGGAATTCATACGACGCCTCGATTGCAAGGTGACCGTCCTGCATGAAGGCGCGGTTCTGGCCGAAGGCAGTCTTGATCACGTCACATCGAACCCTGAGGTGATCGATGTTTATTTGGGACGCTAGGCAATGCTGAGCATTCAAAATCTCACCTTGCATTACGGCCAAAGCCAGATCCTCCATGATGTCTCGCTTGAGGCGGCGCAGGGCAAGGTCACCTGCCTTATGGGCACAAATGGCGTTGGCAAGACGTCTTTGCTGAAAGCGGTTTCAGGTACGCACAAGCGTAGCGGCGGTGAGGTTGTGCTAGACGGTGAAAGTCTGCCGCCTCTGCCCGCCCACTACCTGGCTCGCAAAGGCATCGCCTATGTGCCACAGGGGCGGGAGATCTTTCCCCTGCTCACTGTGCGCGAAAACCTCGAAACAGGCTTTGCCTGCCTCGATGGCCAGTCCGCCGTGGTACCCGAGCAGGTCTACGAACTCTTCCCGGTCCTGAAAGACATGCAGAATCGACGTGGTGGCGATCTTTCGGGCGGGCAGCAACAGCAGCTTGCAATCGGGCGGGCCCTGATCACCCGGCCGAAACTTCTTTTGCTCGATGAACCGACCGAGGGCATTCAGCCGAACATCATCCAGCAGATCGGACGCGTAATTGCCTATCTGCGCGACCAAGGCAAAATGGCGATCTTGTTGGTCGAACAATACTTCGATTTCGCCTTCGATCTGGCCGATCATTTTTATGCCATGCGGCGGGGTGCGGTCATTCTGAATGGATCAAGGGGTGATATCGGGCGCGATGCGCTTTTAAAGGCCGTTTCGGTTTGACCCCTTCCATGAAGGTGCAGCACCTGCAATGTTCCTTCACATGGGGGTATCTTCATGCTGGATTTGAAAGACCACGATGCAACTTCGCTTGCCGCGCTTGTCGCCAGGGGCGAGTTGAGCGCGACGGAGCTTCTGGACGACGCGCTGGAAAAGGTCGACATTCTGAATCCCAAGCTGAACGCCATCGTGATGATCCGCGAAGACATCGCCAGAAAGGCCATCGCGGCAGGACTGCCCGACGGACCTTTTCGCGGGGTGCCGTTTTTGCTGAAAGACCTCGGCGCGGAGGCGGTGGATTATCCGTCCAATAACGGCTCACACCTTTTTGCGAACACATGCTATCCCCGCGACAGCGCTATCTTCGAACGGATGCAGGACACTGGCGTGGTGACCTTCGCGCGCACGACCTCGCCCGAGGCGGGTATCGGTCCCGCGACGGAAAGTGCTGTCTATGGCGGCCCGACTCGCAATCCCTGGGATCTGACCCGCACCTCCGGCGGGTCATCAGGCGGGTCCGGCGCGGCGGTCGCGGCGGGCCTTGTGCCTCTGGCGCATGGATCAGATGGCGGCGGGTCGGTACGGATCCCAGCCTCCAGCTGCGGGCTGTTCGGTTTCAAAGCCACGCGGGCCCGCTTCCCGGACGGCCCCTTTGTGGGCGAAGGCTGGGCGGGCATGGCAATTGACGGCTTCCTGTCCCGCAGCGTGCGCGACACTGCCGCGATGATGGATGCCTGCGAGGGTCCAGATGCTGGGGCGCCTTATGTCGCGCCACCGCTCAACCAAGGATATCTTGCCGCCATTGCTCACCCGCCGAAACGTTTGCGGATCGGTCTCTGCGAAACGACCTTTGTCGGCGCGCCGATTCACACCGATTGCCGGGCGGCCGTAACCCATGCAGGCAAGGTGCTCGAAGATCTGGGCCATCACGTCGCTCCCATGCGTCCGCAAGCGGACCACAATGGCATGATGGATGCCTGGACAAAAATCGTCGCTTGTGGAACCGCGCTGACCGTCCGGAACGGGCTGGCCGCAAAGGGGCGCGGTTTGCAGCAGGGGGATATCGAGGGCATCGCCAAAGGTGCAATGACCTATGCCGAAACGATAAGCGGGGCTGACTACCTGGCTGCCGTCGGCACGATCCACGCCTATGGACGCGAAATGGCGGCGGCCTTCGACACATGCGACATCATACTTTCCGCCACATTGGCCGAACCACCCGCAAAGGTCGGTCGCTTTGCGCACAATCGAGAAGATTATGTGACCTTCCGAACGGGTGAAGGGGGCGTTTTCGACTATTCACCCTTCTGCGCCGTTTTCAATGCGAGCGGTCAACCTGCAGCCTCGGTTCCCCTCTTCCAAAGTGCCGGGGGCCTGCCAATTGGCGTGCATCTTGCCGCTGCTTTCGGCGAGGACGAGACGTTGATCGCACTTTGTTCAGAGCTTGAAGCGGCAGATCCATGGTTCGATCGCCGCCCACCCCTATTTGCTTGAACGGATCCGGCGCTATTCGTCCGTGTTCGTGTCCGCCGTCAGAATCGCCGAGACCGGGGCGAGTGCGATTTGGTTGGCCTTGCCCCGGCCCGCCCAGTCTGTCAAAGCCGCCAGCGTCTCGGGGCGCAGACGTCCAAAAAGGATCAGACCACCATCCTGATCCGCGCGAAACGCGGCCTGGTCCAGCAACCGGACAATGGCAGGCGCCGCCTGATCGGCCAGATCAAGATCCCGGAATACTGTCGCGGCAGCGCCCTCGGCAATTGGCGCCGCGTTCAGTCCGCGCGATTGAAGCACCATGCCAAAGCCGCGTTCCTCCAATATGGCGGAGACCTGCGTCGACGTATCGCGGGATTGCTGTAGACCGGTGCCCAGCCCTTCCATCACTCCGACGGCCTCGGGAACCGAATCGAGCGCGGCCGCAATGTTCACCTCCACATCCGCACCATCCGCGGCGGCGGGTAAATCAACAAGAGCCAGAACCTCCAGACCGGCACTGCGATACCGACCCGCGCGGTCTGGGGCATCTGACAGCGTGGCGTTCACCGCCAGAGTCAGCGGCATCGGTATCTGCATGAGGGCCGAAAGACCGGCGGCGCCACTGGTCAGATCGGTTCCAGTGTCGATCAGGATGATCGAGATCAGCGGCTTTTCTGCCGGATTGTCGAACGGGACCGCGAAGGCCTTTAGCGGTGGCGCATTCTCATCGGCCTGCGCCTCGGACGTCGCATCCTGACCGGCGGCATTGCGCAAGATCAGACTGCCTGCTGGCTTGCCGATCGTCGGACGCCCAATCGGCACGGTCGTATCTTCGGCTTCTTCCGTCGGCGCAGGTAAAGTTGGCGCTGGCACTGTTGTTTCAGGTTGCGCTTGCGCCACTCGTTCATCGGGGACCTGCGGCGCGGGCGCTGCGTCTTCCACAATGTCAGGAACCTTTGGGGATGGGCTTTCTACTGGCGATTCGGATGGCAGTTCGACGACGGTCGGGACCTCTTCTATCTGCGCTTTTATCGGCAAGGGCTCCGCAGGAGCGGTCGACACCCGGATGGGATCGGCCAAGGCAGGTGCTTCGGGGCGGCCGACAACGACCAGCGTCATTGTGGACTGATCGATATCTTGCGCCGCCAGCGAAGGTGCCACATCAGCATACGGCGTCTCAAGAACCGGCAATTCCCAGTGAAAGTCCGCCACGTCCAGTTTTGCCAAGGGTTGGATCGACGATGCGGGCGGCGCGTCCGGCGTGGGCTGTATGACCGGCATCATGGCGGCGGGAACAACCGCTTCATCGGCTGTGGGCTTTGGGCTGACTTCGATCTCCGGTATCGCGGCCGCCGCCCGCTGGGGCGGATCGAGCGTGAATTCCGGTGCTTTGGGGGGACTAGCCAACAAGGAAAGACCTGCAACGGCAAAGGCGCTCATCAATCCGCCCCACACAAGGCCGCCCAGAAATCCGCCTGTCATCAATCGTCTCCGCCTGTTAAGTCTTTTTGGTTCACGGTCGCATCCTACCACTCTTGGACGACCTGCCGCCCTTGACGCTGGCGGTCAAGCCTGAACATGTATGCCACGACTATAAAGGGTTTGGGCATGCGGCCTCCAGCCCGGAAATGAAGATGTGCGTGATGCTGCTTTTGATCGACAACTACGACAGTTTTACCTACAATCTTGTCCACTATCTGGGCGGCTTTGGGGCCGAGGTCGTTGTGCACCGCAACGATGCGATCAACGTGCAAGAGGCGATGGCGATGAAACCGGACGGCATCGTCTTGTCGCCGGGTCCGGGCACACCCGACAGCGCCGGGATCTGCCTGGCTCTGACCGAGGCCGCCGCCGAAACCGAGACCCCTCTGATCGGCGTGTGTTTGGGCCATCAGACGATCGGACAAGCCTTTGGTGGAAAGGTCGTGCAAGCTGGCGACATCGTTCACGGCAAACTGGGCCAGATGCAGCATGACGGCGCAGGGGTCTTTCGGGATCTGCCCTCCCCATTCGCCGCAACGCGCTATCATTCGCTGGTGATTGAGCGTGACACTCTGCCTGATATGCTGGAAATCACGGCAGAGCTGAAAGACGGCACCATCATGGGTCTGTCCCACAAGACCCTGCCCATCCATGGCGTACAATTCCATCCGGAATCGATACGATCAGAACACGGACACCAGCTTTTGCAGAATTTTGTGGACATGATCCCGGTACCCGCATGAGCGACGCACTGAAACCGATCATCGAAGCCGCGGCAAACGGTCCCCTCAGTCGGGTGGAGGCGGAGGCCGCCTTTGCCATCCTGTTCGAAGGCGAAGCCACCCCCAGCCAGATCGGCGGATTTCTGATGGCCCTGCGCACACGCGGGGAGACGGTGGATGAATACGCGGCGGCTGCCACTGTAATGCGCGCCAAATGCAATGCCGTGGAAGCGCCCGACGGCGCGATCGACATTGTCGGTACCGGCGGGGATGGCAAAGGCACGCTGAATATCTCGACCGCCACGGCTTTCGTCGTGGCTGGGGCAGGCGTTCCTGTCGCCAAACACGGCAACCGCAACCTCAGTTCGAAATCTGGCGCGGCAGATGCTCTGACCCAAATGGGACTGAACGTGATGATCGGGCCAAAAGTGGTCGAAAGGGCGCTGCAAGAAGCCGGGATTGGCTTCATGATGGCCCCGATGCACCATCCAGCGATTGCCCATGTGATGCCCACGCGAGCCGAACTTGGAACCCGAACGATCTTTAACATCCTCGGGCCACTCACCAATCCGGCGGGTGTCAAACGCCAACTGACAGGCGCATTTTCACGAGATCTGATCCGCCCGATGGCCGAAACACTCGGCCAGCTTGGATCGGACAAAGCCTGGCTCGTGCATGGCAGCGACGGCACGGATGAGCTGACGATCACCGGCATTTCCTGGGTCAGCGCACTGGATGAGGCTGGCGTCAGCGACTTCGAACTCCACCCAGAAGAAGCTGGGTTGCCCGCGCATCCGTTCGAGGCGATAGTGGGCGGTTCGCCTGACGAAAACGCCAAGGCTTTCAATGCGTTGCTGGACGGCGCACCCTCGGCCTATCGCGATGCGGTCTTGCTGAATGCAGCGGCAGCGCTTTTGGTGGCCGATGCCGCGCCGGATCTGACGACCGGGGTCGAGATGGCCGCGACAAGCATCGATAGCGGTGCGGCCCGCGACAAGATCACCGCCGTTGCCCGCATTACGCAAGAGGGTGCCAGAGATGACTGAAACCATCCTCGACAAGATCAAGGCCTACAAGCTGGAAGAGATCGCCGCCGACAAGGAGGCCCGCCCCTTGGCCGAAGTGGAAGCCGATGCCAATGCGGCAGGCCCCGTACGCCCCTTTGTCGCGGCGCTTCAGGTCGCGGCGCGGGAGAAGTATGGGCTGATCGCCGAAATCAAGAAGGCGAGCCCTTCAAAAGGACTGATCCGCGAGGATTTTGATCCGGCCGCGCTCGCCGAAGCTTATGAGGCGGGCGGTGCTACTTGCCTGTCCGTCCTGACCGACACGCCAAGCTTTCAGGGCGACAAAAGCTTTCTGACCGAGGCGCGCAATGCCTGCGACCTGCCTGCCTTGCGTAAGGACTTCATGTATGACCCCTATCAGGTCGTCGAGGCCCGCGCGCTTGGGGCGGATTGCATCCTGATCATCATGGCCAGCGTCAGCGACGCACAGGCGACCGAGCTGGAAGAAACGGCGACCTCTTGGGGTATGGATGTCCTGATCGAGGTCCATGACGCGCTAGAACTCGAGCGTGCCACGATGCTCAAAAGCCCCCTGATCGGGATCAACAACCGGGATCTCCACACATTCGAGACGTCGCTCGACGTCACCCGCACTCTATCAAAGACCGTGCCCGCAGATCGCTCGATCGTTTCGGAATCCGGGCTGTCGACGCCCGAGGACCTGGCCGACATCGCCATGTACGGCGCCCGGTGTTTCCTGATTGGCGAAAGCCTGATGCGGCAGAATGACGTGGCTGCAGCAACGCGCACCCTGCTGGCCAATCCGCTGACCTCGGGGGGTATGTGATGGCGCTGACGCATTTCGACGGTAAGGGCGCGGCACACATGGTCGACGTATCGGAAAAGGCTGTAACATCCCGAATTGCGACGGCGGAGAGCTACATTAAGATGCGGCCGGAAACACTTGAAATTATTCGCCAAGGTACGGCTAAGAAGGGTGATGTCCTGGATGTCGCACGCCTTGCAGGGATCATGGCGGCCAAACGTACTGCGGATCTCATCCCGCTTTGCCATCCTCTGCCTGTCACCAAGGTTTCAGTCGATCTGACCACCGTTGCAGATCTGCCAGGCGTTCGGATCGAGGCGACTGTAAAAACCACTGGGCAGACCGGCGTAGAGATGGAAGCGCTGACCGCCGCCTCGGTCGCTGCGCTGACGGTCTATGACATGGCCAAGGCCGTGGACAAAGGCATGGAGATCAGTGGCACGCGCGTGATCCTGAAAGACGGCGGCAAGTCCGGTCGGTACGAGGCGCCATGATCTCGGTCGCGCAGGCGCTTGATCACCTCTTTGCCCTTGTTTCTCCCCTGCCGGTCGAAGAGGTGCCATTGCGCCAGGCCAACGGCAGAGTTCTTGGCGCAGAAGTCTGCGCGCGGCGCACACAGCCTCCATTCGATGCCTCGGCCATGGACGGCTACGCGGTTAAGGGCGTCGAGGTGGAACGCGACGCGCTATTCAAAGTCGTGGGCGAAGCAGCAGCCGGGCATGGCTGGTCCGGCACATTGCGCGCAGGGCATGCGGTGAGGATCTTCACGGGTGCGCCGCTGCCGGCGGGCGCGGACCACATCGTCATTCAGGAAGATGTCACCCGACGCGACGACCTGATCACGATCACAGCGGATCGCGGCAGCCAGAGCCATGTGCGCAAAGCCGGAATTGACTTCGCCGAGGGTGACGTTGTCGCTGCCCCACGCAGACTCGGTGCACCCGAAGTGGCCCTTCTGGCAGCAATGAATGTCGCCGTGATTCCAGCCCGGCGCAAACCGGTTGTGGCGTTGATTTCCACAGGGGATGAGCTTGTGGTGCCTGGCGAAGCCCCCGGCCCGGACCAGATCGTTGCGTCGAACACGTTTGGCCTCGCAGCGATGCTGGAGCGGATCGGCGCAGAACCGCGCCTTCTTCCGATTGCGCGGGACAATCCGGCTTCGGTCAAGATGGCGCTTGATCTGGCCGCCAAATCGGATCTGATCGTCACGATCGGCGGGGCCTCGGTTGGGGACCATGACATCGTAGCAGATGTGGCCGAAGACCACGGGCTTGACCAGAGCTTTTACAAGATCGCCATGCGTCCAGGCAAACCATTGATGGCCGGAAAGCTGGGGGACACACCCATGATTGGCCTGCCTGGCAACCCGGTCTCTGCGCTTGTCTGCGGAACGGTGTTCCTAGCCCCCGTCATCCGCGTAATGCTGGGCTTCCCCCCTGCGCCAACACCCCGCCGCGAAATGCCGCTTTCTACACCACTCAGCGCCAACGGGCCGCGCGAGCATTACATGCGTGGCATTTCCGATCAGGGCGCGGTACGTGACGCCGGCCCCCAAGACAGTTCTCTCTTGCGTGTGCTGGCGGCCTCAAATGTTCTGATTGTGCGCCCTCCGCACGACGTTGCACGCGACACGGGCGAGAGAGTTGAGATCATTGATCTCTAAAAGTTGACACAAAACAGGAACATGTCTAGAACAAAGCCGAACCAACACGGTCGGAGGCTGAGCATGTTGACCAAAAAGCAGTTGGATTTGTTGGAATTTATCCACAAGCGCCTTCAACGTGATGGCGTGCCCCCCAGCTTTGACGAAATGAAAGTGGCATTGGACTTGAGATCCAAATCCGGGATCCACCGTCTGATCACCGCACTGGAAGAGCGTGGTTTCATCCGGCGGCTTGCCCACCGGGCGCGCGCTATTGAAATCGTGCGCCTGCCCGAGAGCATGGGGGGCAGCAGCTTCACGCCAAAGGTGATCGACGGCGGCAAGCCAGACGCCAGGCCGCCCATCACTGCGTTGCCGGTTGAGGCGGCCCCGGCGGTCGAACTGCCTGTGATGGGTCGGATTGCCGCCGGTGTGCCGATCTCGGCCATCGCCGAAGTGTCGCATTCGGTGGCAGTGCCGGGCCAGATGCTGTCCCGAGACGGCGATCACTATGCCCTTGAAGTCAAAGGGGATTCGATGATCGAGGCGGGGATCAACGACGGCGACGTCGTCGTGATCCGCGAAACAGCAGTTGCCGATGATGGCGATATTGTCGTGGCTCTTGTGGAAGATCACGAAGCGACATTAAAGCGGTATTTCAAAAAGGGCAGCAGCATCGCGCTTAAAGCTGCGAACCCGGCCTACGAAACACGCGTTTTGCCCGCTGAATCGGTCAAGGTGCAGGGCCGATTGGTCGGTCTTATCCGCACCTATTGAGGTTTTGAGGCCCTGCGGGTGTTAATCATGCAGAGCCAGCAACCACCATCCCCTCTTTTGAATGTCTGTACGGCGGTCATACGGCCAGCCGGACCAGATCCTGTCCCCCGTAATGTCACGTGTACTGCGTGACATGATGACGCCGCCGCGCAATTCTAAAGCGACTGCACCCGTCCTTGCCAGACGCTTGGGGTCGAAGACTTCACATCCCCGCAAAGAAAGCGGATGGGTCGCGATGACAATCTCTCCCGCTCCGCAAGCATCGTATGCAGCCACGTTGCGCTTGCCTTGCAAATGAATGAGCACCCAATCGTCTAAGGCCACGCGGCGGATCTGGCCATCAGATAGAGGCCAGCGCGAAGCGGCCAGCGCCTGATCCGCACGATCACCGTCATTCTCAAGCCAGTTCGAGGCGATAAAACCGCCGCCACGCGATTTGCTGAGCGCGCGTCCTTCGCCCAACATCACTCCGACAAGTCCGCCCGTTTCCGCGATAAGGACTTGCGGCCGTTCCGCGCCTGCCCATAGCCCAAAGGCCGCGACAACCGGCAGGAGACCAGACCAGCGGGCTCGGCCATGCCACAGGATTATCAAGAGACATCCTAAAGACAAAAGCGGCAAGATCGCCGCATCTGGTCCGGGTACGAAGCTGCGTGCACCATCAAGGTTGGTGATCCAGGTCGCGACGCCCAAGATCCAGCGCAGGCCTAAACCCATAAGCCAAAGGCCGACGATCTCGGCCCCTATCGGCGCCAGACAGGCGGCCAGTACGGCGGCAGGGATCACCAGAACACCCATCAGCGGTACGCTCAGCAGGTTGGCGATCAGACCGTAATGCGCAATGGCGTTGAAATGCGCTGCCCCAATCGGAGCCGTGGCCAGCCCTGCAATGGCAGACGACATCACGACGCCCAGCACCGGTTGAAGCCAGCGCGGCCCGAATGAAAGCTTTTGGTCACGCATCATGCCGAAGACAGCAACGAGGGCTGTGGTGGCGGCGAAAGACATCTGAAAGCCGGGAGACAAAAGCGCCTCCGGTCGCAGAAAAAGTACGATGATAGCAGCAATCGCAACCGAGCGCAGGCTGATCGCACGTCGGTTGATCAGAATGGCGGAAAGCGCGACGGCCACCATAACAAAGGCCCTCTCCGTGGCCACGTTGCCCCCGGACAGGGCCAGGTACGCCGCAGCCACAATCAGGGCACCGATTGCGGCCATCTTTCGCGTTGGCCAACGGAGCGCAATATAGGGGATGGCTGCGAAAACAAGACGCAGAAGCCCGAAGATGAAACCTGTTAGAAGCCCCATGTGCAGGCCAGAAATGGCAAGCAGATGGGCTGTGTTTGACGCGCGCAGGGCCTCAAGCCCTTCCCGGCTGATCCCACTGCGATCCCCGGTTGTCACCGCTGCGGCAAACCCGCCAACATCGCCGGGCAAAGCCTCCTGCACTCGGTATGAAATGGCCATTCGCACGGAAAACACCCAGAGCTGCGGGTCGTTGCGTGCGGCTTCACTGGTCAGCAACGGCACCCGGGAATAGCCCACCGCCCCCAATTCATTGAACCATGCATGGCGCTGAAAGTCGAAACCACCGGGTTCGACCGGACCACCCGGCGGCGATAGATGGGCGGTCGTCATCATGCGTGCCCCAGCGATTGGTGGATCGCCCAAAACCGCGTCTCCATGCAGGGACAGTCTGACGCGCCGCGGTGTTTCTTGCGGGCTCACACGCTCCAATACAACGTTATCAAGCGTAATCCTCAGCGCATCCGACGCACTACGGTCAATCCCGACGACCCGGCCCTCGACCGCACCATAATACCGCCAGTCGATGACTGGTGCTGCCACCGAATGCGTTCGCCAAGCGGCCAGAACGAAGCCGAGCGCGACGACCCCGATCAGACCAGCCAGGGGCGAGACGACTTCCCCCAACCGGGCGGCGAGCGCCAAGAACAGCAATCCGCCAAGCGCAATAGTGCCGATCAGCAGAAAGGACGGTTCAAACCGCAGAGTGAAGAAAAGGCCAATGCCAAACGCCAAGCCAACCGGGATCCAATTGAACAGGTGCCCCCGCTGTTCGAGCATCATGATGCGCAAGTGCGCCGCAGCACCCATGCTTGCCCCTTCCGGCCCCTCTAGCTAGTAGAGACCGACACCTACCCCCATCACGGTTAGTGAAAGGTTAATGAAGATGACCAAGCCCGTCGTCACCCGCTTTGCGCCCTCGCCCACCGGATATCTGCACATCGGGGGCGCACGGACCGCGCTGTTTAACTGGCTTTATGCGCGGGGCCGTGGCGGGCAGTTCCTGTTGCGAATTGAGGACACGGATCGCGCAAGATCCACACCCGAAGCGACCGAGGCCATTCTGCAGGGCATGGCATGGCTGGGCCTCGATCATGATGGCGATGTCACCAGCCAGTTCGCACGCGCAGAACGGCACGCCGAGGTTGCTTATCAACTGCTGGACGAGGGCAAGGCCTACAAATGCTTTAGCACGCCGGAAGAGATCGCAGACTTCCGGGAAACGGCCAAAGCCGAGGGCCGCTCGACGCTGTTCCGTTCGCCCTGGCGCGACCGGACAGACCATACTGACCAGCCCTTTGTGATCCGCATCAAAGCCCCGCTTGAGGGCGAAACAATCATCGCGGATAAGGTGCAGGGCGACGTCAAGATCCGCAACGATCAGCTTGATGACATGGTGCTGCTGCGCAGCGACGGAACGCCTGTCTATATGCTTGCCGTCGTGGTCGACGATCACGATATGGGGGTGACCCACGTGATCCGTGGTGACGATCACCTCAACAATGCCGCGCGTCAGATGATGATCTATGAGAACATGGGCTGGGACGTCCCCGTTTGGGCGCATATCCCGCTGATCCACGGGCCTGATGGCAAGAAACTATCGAAGCGGCACGGGGCGCTCGGGGCCGAGGAATACCAGAAGATGGGCCACCCGGCGGCTGGCATGCGCAACTACCTGACCCGCTTGGGATGGAGCCACGGGGATGACGAGTTCTTTACCGACGCGCAGGCGCAGGAATGGTTCGATCTGGACGGCATCGGCAAAAGCCCCGCGCGGTTCGATAACAAAAAGCTCGAGAACCTGTGCGGACAGCATATCGCAAACTCAGATGATGCCGCATTGCAGCAGGAATTGGTGGATTATCTGGCCGTAACAAACCAGCCACCGCTCACCGATACGCAGATCACCGGAATGCGGGATGCGATGTATTGCCTCAAAGAAAGAGCGAAGACATTTCCCGAACTTCTTGAAAAAGCTACATTTGTTTTGGCCGAACGCCCAATCGAACCGGACGAAAAAGCCGCCAAGTCGCTTGATCCTGTATCCCGTGGTATACTGAAGGAATTGACGCCGCATCTGCAAACGGTTACTTGGAACCGCTACAGTTTGGAGACGGCGCTCAACGCTTTTGCCGAAAAACAGAACACTAAGTTTGGAAAGCTGGCAGGTCCTTTGAGGGCAGCATTGGCAGGTAAAACAGTTACACCGTCCGTTTATGACATGATGCTTGTGCTGGGGCGGGATGAGACCTTGGCCAGGCTTGAGGATGCCGGCGCCTGACGGGAGTCACAACTCTCTTAACACGCGCGCGATAACGAAAGGCACGCGCCTCGCGTTTGCCTTGTGGCGCATCCGGCGCCGTCTGACATGAGGAAGGAAGACCATGGCTGAATCGACAAAATCCGCAACGCTGACCATAGACGGTCAAAGCTATGATTTGCCCATGCACTCGCCCACCGCAGGGCCAGATGTAATTGATATCCGCAAGCTTTACGGGCAGGCAGGCGTGTTCACATACGATCCCGGATACACGTCCACGGCAAGTTGCGACAGCACCATTACCTTTATCGATGGCGGCAAGGGTGAGCTGTTGCATCGGGGCTACCCGATCGACCAACTGGCGTCGAAATCGCACTACCTCGAGGTTTGCTACCTGCTGCTTTACGGAGAGTTACCAACAGCAGCGCAGCTTGAGGACTTCGAGACGACGATCACCCGCCACACGATGCTGCATGAGCAGATGCAGAACTTCTTCCGCGGGTTCCGGCGGGACGCGCATCCGATGGCAATCATGGTGGGCGTTGTGGGGGCGATGTCGGCCTTCTATCACGACAGCACCGATGTAAATGACGAACGTCAGCGCGAGATCGCATCGCATCGGCTAATCGCCAAGATGCCGACAATTGCGGCCTGGGCCTACAAATACTCGATCGGCCAGCCTTTCATCTATCCACGCAACGATCTCGATTATGCATCAAACTTCCTGCGAATGTGTTTCGCAGTCCCGGCCGAAGACTACGAGGTCAACCCGATCCTCAGCCGCGCGATGGACAGGATCTTCACGCTGCACGCCGATCACGAACAGAATGCGTCAACCTCGACTGTGCGCTTGGCTTCGTCCTCAGGCGCAAATCCTTTTGCCTGCATCGCCGCCGGGATCGCCTGCCTTTGGGGACCGGCGCATGGCGGTGCAAATCAGGCCTGCCTGGAAATGCTCAAGGAAATCGGTACGGTCGATCGGATCCCAGAATTTATCGCCCGCGCGAAAGACAAGGAAGACCCATTCCGGCTGATGGGTTTCGGCCATCGGGTCTACAAGAATTTCGACCCGCGCGCGACCGTCATGAAGCAATCTGCCGACGAGGTGCTAGAGCTTTTAGGTGTGGAAAATAACCCGATCCTTCAGGTTGGCAAAGAACTTGAGACCCAAGCGCTCGCCGATCCGTATTTTGCCGAGAAGAAGCTCTTCCCGAATGTGGACTTCTATTCCGGCATCATCCTGGAGGCGATGGGCTTCCCCACATCCATGTTCACCCCGATCTTCGCACTCAGTCGCACAGTCGGCTGGGTCAGCCAATGGAAAGAGATGATCGCCGATCCCCAAAATAAGATCGGCCGCCCGCGCCAGCTCTACCTGGGCCAGACTGAGCGGGACTATATGAATATCGAAACGCGCTGAACCCAGAAGCAGCCCCTGTCGGGGGCTGCTCTCCATTTAGGTTTTACCATGGCACAACAATGCTTTTTGCAGCGGCTAAGAGGCATTCTCAGTCGCAACAAGCTGTCTTTTGGTCATCGGCAACGCAACATGACTTCTGTCGCTTTGCGGTCTGCACACTTCCGCAGCATATAGTGGGTTCCGCACCAGCAAGCTGGCGCTCTCGCGCGGGCTTGCAGAAGGCCTGCGCATTATTCAGCGGGGCGACCAAGGCGTCCGCGTGAACCATCGGTTTTTTGATGGACATCAATGCCAGGCCATTGTTGTTGTGGCCAAATTCGATCAACAGATCCGCTTTGGCCAATTCCGGTAGAGCGGCAATGCTTTGCTTCACGATGGCCGAAAATTTACCGACACGCATGTGGTTTGTACCGTTGCCGTCCAGAAGCTGCAATCTGGCCTCATCCCAAGACGAAATGCGGCCACCGCAATCGATCCCCTTGCAATTCAGGTGACGAAGTTCGGTGACATGATATCCGGCGCCGATGTCGCCATCGGCAGTCCTGAAAACCAGCGGCAAATCGGGGTCCTGCTCATCGAACATCGCGAGAAGATCAGAGAGCGTCATAATCATCTACCTTTCATTTCAAGAGTACTTGAAATATAATCATACTATTCTGGATGCTTCAATAGGTGTTGAAATATGAACGAGACAGAAGCCGCCTTATTGTTCGCCGTGTTGTCGAACGCCGATCGTCTCAAGGTTATTCGGGCCTTGGTCGAGGCAGGTCCCGAAGGCCTGAAAGCGGGCGACATTGCCGTTAAGATTAACGCGAGCCCCTCCCGCGCGTCGTTTCATCTGACAGCACTCGCCCAGTCAGGTTTCGTTGGAAGCAAACGAAAATCACGCAGCATATTCTATCAGATCAATTTCAACCGCCTTGGCGCGCTGGTTTCATTCCTGATGGAGGATTGCTGCAAAGGCAGCAGAGAACTGCGAGACTGCTGCAACATGCAAGCGAGTGATCGAAACTGATAGGACCTATTCCTGCTGCTCCAAACAAATCGGAGGCTGACCAGTTGATGACATTCGTAGCGCGAGCAGATGTCGCGCTACCGACCCTCGAAATCCGGTTTGCGTTTTTCGACGAAGGCCATCACCCCTTCTTTGAAGTCGCGTGTTTTGCCGCAGACGCCTTGCTCGGAGGCTTCAAGGGTGAGTTGCGTCGACAAATCATTACCCCAGGTCGACCGGATCGTCTTCTTGATCGAGCCATAAGCCGCCGTCGGTCCAGCGGCCAGCGCCGTCGCCCGTTTGCGCCAATGGGTATCGAAATCGGCATCCGGGACAGCCTCCCAGATCATGCCCCATTGATCGGCCTGCTTGGCGCTGATCTTATCGGCAAAAAGGGCGGCCCCCATGGCCTTGGCCATGCCCATCGTGCGGGGCAGGACGTAGCTGCCGCCAGCGTCGGGGATCAGACCAATCCGAGCGAAAGCCTGCAGAAAGTACGCGCTTTCGGTCGCGATTACCACGTCACAGGCCAGCGCAAGATTCGCCCCGGCCCCGGCGGCCGCACCATTTACCGCCGCAATGGTCGGTATGGGGCAATCCACGATGGAACCCAGCATAGGCGTATATTCATCACGCAGCGTTCGTTCCAGATCAATGTCAGATGCATTGGCCCGGTCGCCCAGATCCTGGCCGGAACAAAAGGCGCGCCCGGCACCCGTTAGCACGATGACCCGCGCCTTGCCTGCCGCATGCTGTACGGCATACTGAATTTCAGCCCGCATTTGGGTTGTCAGCGCGTTCATGACATCAGGGCGGTTCAGCGTGATCGTCGCGATGCCACCCGAAAGGCCATAAGTAAGGGTCTGATAGTCCATCCACGCTCTCCTCTGGTGCTACGCTATGTCTTAGCAAACCAGAGGATGTGGGCCAGCACAAACCGCGCGTCACTCCTTGAGGATTTCTTTCAATCGCTTGGTCTCTTCCGCGCTCAGCCCGGTATCAGTTGCACTTTCCGGGCGCTCCCGCCCCCGCAGATAGACAAAGGCAATGCCGCCCGCAAGCAGCAGCATCAGTGGCCCCGCCGCCCAAAGTATCAGGTTGGAGCCCGTTCCGGGCGGTGTCATCAGAACGAATTCACCATACCGTTCGACAAAAAACGCGCGCACCTCTGCATCGCTGTCCCCGGCCAGAATGCGTTCGCGGATGATTCCGCGCGCCTCGCGTGCCCATTCCGCATTTGACGAGGCCAGCGCCTCGGACTGGCAGACAACACATCGTATGTCGTGATCAAGCGCGCGGGCGCGCGCCTCAAGCTGGGGATCATCAAGCATTTCAGATGGATCAAGCGCAAGCGCTGCACTGGCCAGCAGTATCGCAGCCCCTATAATCAGACAACGCATCATTCTGCAGGAACGGGTGTTGCGGCTGTTTTGCGATTGCCTGCGGCAACGCGGAAGCGACGGTCGCTCAGGCTCAGAAGCCCGCCAAACGCCATTAGCCCGGATCCAATCCAGATCCAGTTTGTCAGCGGCTTGATATACGTGCGCACCGCCCAGCCGCCACCCTGCTGCGGATCGCCGATCACCACATAGACGTCGCGACCCAGATTATAGTCGATCCCGGCCTCGGTCGTCGGCATCTGCGCCACGGGGTAGATACGCTTTTCCGGCCGAAGCTGTGCGATCATCTGGCCGTTCTGTTCCAGCTTGATGAAGCCCATTGTCGAAAGATAGTTGGGGCCTTCAACCTCTTGCACATCAGTCAGAGTCAGCGTGTAGCCACCCACTTCGAACGGCTGATCGACTTGCGCGACCCGGATATCTTCCTGCTGCCAAGACGTAAGGCCCGCGACACCCAGCATGGTGACGCCTAGGCCCGCATGCGCAACCGCTTTGCCCCAATCCGCCCGTGGCAAGCGCAATAGACGCCCCAAACTGGACGAACCGATCCGGAACTTCAGATCCGCTGCGGCCCCCATGACAAGCCATGCACCCAGGAAAGCACCGAGCGGTCCAATCAGACTGCGCCCAGTCTGCATCGCCCAAACCAATCCGGCGATGACGACGGCCAGCACAAAGATGTACCGAAGCGGCCAAAGCGCCTTGCCAATGCGCGCGCGTTTCCACGGCATCATTGCACCGACGGGCAAGATCAAACCAAGGACGACCATAAAGGGAGTAAAGGCCATGTTAAAGAATGGTGGTCCGACGCTGAGCTTACGGTCAAAGAGCATCTCGGCCACCAGCGGCCACATCGTCCCGATAAAGACCACGAAACATGACACGGCCAGCAGCACATTATTGGCGATCAGCGCGCTTTCGCGGCTCACCACACCAAAGACACCCTTGGCCTCCATGACATTTGCGCGGGCCGCAAAAAGGACCAGGGCGCCGCCCATGAAAAAGCCGAGGATCATCAGGATGAACACGCCCCGTTCTGGATCATTGGCAAATGCATGGACGCTTGTCAGAAGGCCAGAGCGGACGATGAATGTACCAATCAGCGAAAAGCCAAAGGCAAGGATCGCCAACAGGATTGTCCAGCTTTTGAGGCTCTCGCGTTTTTCAACGACAATGGCAGAGTGCAGCAAGGCCGCGGCCAAAAGCCACGGCATGAAGCTGGCGTTCTCAACCGGATCCCAAAACCAGAATCCGCCCCACCCCAATTCGTAATAGGCCCACCAGGATCCAAGCGCGATGCCGATCGTCAGAAAGACCCACGCCGCCAGCGTCCAGGGGCGCACCCAACGCCCCCACGCCGCGTCAACACGCCCTTCCAGCAAGGCTGCGACGGCAAAGCTGAACGCCATGCTCAGTCCCACATAGCCCATATAAAGAAACGGCGGATGCAGGGCGAGACCCGGATCCTGTAAAAGCGGATTCAGATCCTGTCCGTCAAATGGGGGGACGGCGAGGCGAAGAAACGGGTTTGACGTGAAAATAATGAACGCGAAGAAAGCCACACCGATCGCGGCTTGCACACCCAGCACGCGCGCGCGCAAGGTGGGTGGCAATCCACCGCCAAACCAGGCGGCCATCGCCCCGAAAAACGCTACGATAAGAACCCATAGCAGCATGGAGCCCTCGTGATTGCCCCATGTGCCCGAGATCTTATAGATCAGTGGCTTGGCCGAATGTGAATTCAGCGTCACCAGCCGCAGACTGAAGTCAGATGTCACAAATGCATAGGTCAGCGCCGCGAACGAAAAGGCCGTTAGAAGGAACTGCGCACTGGCTGCTGGCTCTGCAACCGCCATCCAGCCCGACCATCGCTTTTGCGCGCCGACCAGCGGGACGATTGTCTGAAAGATCGCCACGAGAAAAGCGAGGATCAGGGCGAAGTGACCGAGCTCTGTAACCATACCCCAACTATAAGATGCCCCAACCTGCTCGCAATGCGTCAAGTCGTGTCAAAAATCACAAAAACGACAAAGCTCATGCCGGGTGTCGCCATTCTTCCAAGGCGGGGTTCGCATCAGGCATGATCGCCGCCATGGTCAAGGCGGCATTCCCTCCCGTATCGGCAACACCCACATCATCCGATCTCATCTTTCTCAGGGCCGCGATGTTCGCCATCACCTGCGGCGCCTGCGTCACGGTTCGCGCAATCTCGCGCTGGAATTGTTGGGCTTTCACCTGGTGCCGCGCCCCAAAATAGAAGCTGACGATCACCCCCAGCAGCCACCAAAGCGGCTCTGGCACAAGCGCGATCCCTTGCATTCGCTCGGCAAACCACAAGGGTGCCACCATCGCCGAGACAAACAGCCCCAATGTCCCAAGTGCCAGCGCAGGGCGTGGCAAACGGTTCAACCCGTCCATGAAACGATCAAAAAATCCTTGTCGCGGCACCTCGAACTCGGCCCCATGCTGACGCATCGCCTGCATCTGCACCTCGGCGGACCGCATCGATCCAGCCTCTGCGTTTTCGCGAAACACCTCCACCGTGTCGCGCAACACGTTGCGTCCACCGCCGAACAACAGCCCGAAAAACCCATCAATCAGCCCCATGACGCAACCCTTTCGTTAAATGCGCTTGGTGAAAGATGAAACCGGGGCGAGATGAACTCTTCCGCCCGTTTGATCCATCCGCCTTTGCCGCCTGCCCGGCTGCGCGCGTATTTGCGCGAGGCCGGCCGTCGATCTGCAATGCGGAAATAGTAATTGCGCCGTGCAATGCCGTAAGCATCGACTATGTGCCGCGGCGCGGCCTCATAAGCTGTCCGCGTCACACCAATGGATTGCGGGCCCAGCATTCCGTCCACCGCTACCTCATGCCCCATCTGTCGTAGCAGACGCTGGAGGATCTTCACCGCATTGGTCCCGGCATTCACGTACATGTCAAAAACCGTTGCATGCAACGGTTCGGGCAATTCGGCGATCCGCGGGCGTTCAAAATAGTGGCGCACAAAGATATCAATCGCCTGCGCACGCGTCAGACGTCGCACATCTGCGCGATCAATGTCCCCGTCCCGATCAAGATCCAACCCCAAGCGGCGTATCGTGTGGATCGTTACTCCAAAGTTGGTCGCCCCACCCGGATCATCGGGATCGTCCACGTATCCGCCTTCGCGGGCCACGATTTCCTTCGCAATTTGCCTGACGCTCTGCATAATCTGCCTCGTGCTGCGGTGTCGCGCAGTAAGAGGCCGCAAATCCGTTAAGATGTGTTGAGGTGACCGTTCGATCCGTCTCTAGGGCTCTTTGTAGACACCCTGCTCTTTCAGGGCGTCCACGACCTCGGCGGGCATATAGGTCTCGTCGTGTTTGGCCAGTATCTCGCTCGCTTCAAAAACGCCGTTGATGTAGCGACCCGTACCAACCATTCCTTCGTTTTCCGAAAACAGATCCGGCAGAACGCCCGCAAACACGACCGGCACGGAAGCACCGCCATCCGTCACGGAAAAGCGAACCTCTGCCCCCTGTCCGCGCACGATCGATCCTTCCTCGACCAATCCTCCGATCCGGAAAACCTCGGTGGGCGCTGGCGGTTCGGCCAGCACCTGGCTTGGTGCGCGGAAGAAATTGATCCCGTCTCGCATCGCATAACCGATCAGCGCAGTCGAAACGGTCAAGGCGACGATGGCAAGTGCTATGACTTGGATCCGTCGTTGTTTCTTCAGCGATTTCATTGCCGATATATGCGTTTCGAATCCAAAGGCTTCAAGGGAAGAGTGGTGGCATCATAAGCCCCTCGGTCTCGGGTATCCCGAGCATCAGGTTTGCATTCTGCACCGCCTGGCCTGAAGACCCTTTCGTCAGATTGTCGAGTGCGGCAAACACCATCACCCGGCCCGGGATCCGGTCGGCCACAACGCCGATATGGCAGAAGTTGGAGCCGCGAATATGTCTCGTGCTCGGCGCCTCGCCCATGGGCAGGACGATGATGAAAGGTTCCCGCGCATAGGCGCTGTCCAGCACCCCGTGCACCTCTGCAGCGTCGCCCTTGATATATGCGGTGCCCAAAATGCCCCGGTTTGCCGGGATCAGGTGTGGCGCGAACTGGATATGGATCTCGCGCCCGGCAACCTTCGAGAATTCTTGATCGAATTCGCCCAGGTGACGGTGCGTCCCGCCCAAAGCGTAGCCGTGATAGCCCTCCGACAACTCCGCATGCAGCAGATTTTCTTTAAGCGCGCGTCCGGCTCCACTGACGGCAGCCTTGAGATCGAGGATGATGTCATCAAGATCAACCGCACCGGCCGCGATGAGGGGCCGCAATGCAAACTGTCCGGTCGCCGCGTTGCAGCCAGTCCCTGCGATCAGCCGACCCCCGGCGATCTCATCTCGGTAGAATTCCGTTAAGCCATAGACAGCCTCTTTCTGGATCTCGACCGCCGAATGCGGATTGCCGTACCATTTCGCGTAGGCCTCGGGATCCCGCAGCCGGAAATCTGCGCTCAGATCCACAATGCGCAGGTTTTGGGGCAGATCGCGGATAACCTCCTGGCTCGTCTTGTGGGGCAGCGCGCAAAAGCAAAGGTCGATGCCGCTCCAATCAATCTGATCAAAGGCCACCATATCGGGCAGATCCAGATGACGCAGATGCGGGAAGACAGCTGACAGTGGCTTGCCGGCTTTAGAGAAAGCGCCCAAGGCCTTGATTTCAAGCATATTGTGACCCGCGATGATCCGGATCAGTTCAGCCCCCGTGTACCCGCTGGCACCCAGGATCGCGATAGAATATGTCATGGCATTCGTCTTTTGTGAGATATCGTTTCAGGCGGCGGCAAAGGTGATCTGTCGTCGCAAAAACTGCGTCGCGCGGTCACTCACCCGGCGTGGATCACCGGTCGTCAGGAAAGCCGCCTCGCCTGCTCCGATCTTGTCGGGATGACGGTCCAGGTAGTCCGCAAGGCTGTCCGCCACAATGTTGGCCTGGCTAAAAACACTCACTTCCCCGCCAAGCGCATCCTGAAACGTGTCTTGCATCAGCGGATAATGGGTGCAGCCCAAGACAGCCGCCTGCGGATCCGGCATTTTGCGCCTCAAGGCGTCCACATGGCTGCGCACGAGCGCCTCTGCCAGTATCATGTCTCCATCTTCGATGGCATCCACGACGCCGCCACAGGCCTGCGCCTCCACATCTACACCAATTGCTCGGAAGGCCAGCTCACGCTGGAAGGCCCGGCTGGCGACGGTCGCGGGCGTTGCAAACAATGCCACATGCTTGACCTCGACTTCGCGCGGCGGGGAATTGTCCCCCCAATGGCGTTCGGTCAGCGCCTCGATCAATGGTACGAACACACCCAGCACCCGCTTGTGGGAAGGGATCCAACCCTCCTGCATGCGCCGCAATGCCGCCGCCGAGGCCGTATTGCAGGCCAAGATGACAAGATCGCATCCTGCATCGAAAAGCCGCCGAACAGCCGCCACGGTCAGATCGTAGATGTCATCGGCCGTCCGCACACCATAAGGCGCATGAGCAGAGTCAGCCAAATAGACAAACTCCATCTCCGGCAGACGCTTTTGCGCCGCATCCAGAACGGTCAAGCCGCCCAAACCGGAATCGAAAATGCCCACCGCCATGATCTGCGCCTCTTTGCAAGGACGTCACCCCGAAGATCGATGCTTGTCCTCAAACTCATAGCCCAGATCAAACGACTTCACCGGGCCTGGCGCCAGCTCATACGTGGCTTTGCGTAGGAAATCCATCATCTGTTTGGAGTCCTTTGAAAGCGGATCAAGCACGTCCCGGCCTATAGGCTTTCCGATGACCACCTTGACAGGTGTATCCACGCGCTCGCGGAATTCGCGGATCAGAAGACCCATCCGCAGTGTCTGATGCATATGGCTTGCCACCTGGAACAGACGACTGGTGTGCCCGTCAAAGAAAATCGGCACGACCACCGCTTCGGATTTGGCGATCATCCGTGCGGTAAAACTGCGCCAGCCCGGATCCATTGGCTTCGAGAACGGCTTGGCCGCCGTGCTGACCGTTCCGCCCGGGAAGATTCCAATCGCCCCACCATCACTTAGGTAATTCAACGCGACCTTACGCGTTTCAATGTTCAGCTTCACCGCCTCCTTCGTCTCATCGAACGAGATCGGCAGGACAACGCGGTTAAGATCCTCAGCTTTCTTGAAGACGTTGTTGGCCAAAATGCGGAAGTCGCCCCGCGCCTTGGACAGGATATGCCCCATCATCAGCCCATCAAGTATGCCGTAAGGGTGGTTCGCGATCAGAACCAACGGCACATCCTGCGGAATATCTTTCAGCGCGCCTCCGACAACATCGAGCGACAGGCCATATCGTTCCACCATGACCTGCCAAAAATCGCGACCAGCAGCGACCTCATCCTCGTAGCCCTTCGCGCGCTTTATCAATCTCAGTCGCCCGGTCGTATTCTCCATAAGCCTGATCATGGCCCGACCGCCCTTTGTCTCGGCCGAGTACGAATAGCTTATCTCGCGGGCAATGTGACGTTCTGACTTCTGCATGAACGACCTTTGGCTGACGTCTGGTATGTCCTAGGTTAATCGGTGCGCGAGACACTGCCTAGCCAATATGTCATTCCTGTGACGATTACTCTGCCGCCTGGGCAAGCTGCGGCCCGCCAGATCGAATCGTGGAGAGCAGTTCCTCGCGTCGTTTCGCCGCCTTTTGTTCATTGGCAAGCTTCACGGGTCCAAACCCTCGGATCTGCAATGGCAACTCGACCAAAGCGATGACGGCCTCCTTCGTCTGATCCGACAAAAGCGGCAGCACCTCTTCCAAATCAGCCTCATATTGCTTGATCAAGGCCCGCTCCATCCTGCGTTCCGCCGTGTAGCCAAAGATGTCGAGCGGCGTGCCCCGCAGCACTTTCATCTTAGCGAGCAGCCGCATAGGCCGCAGCATCCAACTACCGAACTCTCGTTTTTGCGGGCGGCCATCCGCACCCTCCCGCGACAAAAGCGGCGGAGCAAGATGAAAGGTCATTTTGAAGTCACCGTCAAACTCCGCCGCAGCCTTCTCCTGTGTGCTCAATAACAGACGCGCAACCTCGTATTCGTCCTTGTAAGCCAACAACTTGTGATAGCCCTGCGCCACGGCAGCCTTGAGATCGCTGTCCACGATGCCATCCACCAGTTTGCGATAGCGTTTGGCCAGACGCTTTGACTGATAGGCCGTCAGATGATCTGCCCGGAATACGATCTTGTCTTCGACCGATTTCGGCAGCGACACGACCTTTGGCTTCAAAAGATCCTGTGCCGCATCCGGGTGCAGAACCGACCAGCGCCCGATCTCGAAAGCGCGCTGGTTCTTTTCGACCGCCGCGCCATTCAAATCAATGGCCTGCATGATCGCCGCACGGCTCAGGGGCAGAAGCCCGCGCTGCCAAGCCGCCCCAAACAGCATCATGTTCGAGAATATGGAATCTCCCATGGTCACGCGGGCCAATTCGGACGCATCAAAAAGATCAAGCCTTTCATTCGTCCGCACCCGCAGCATCAGCCCCAACCTGTCTGAGGGCAGTTGGAATTCGGTGTTCCGGGTGAAATCGCCAGTGATGATTTCATGGCTGTTGACCACAGCGCCTGTGCGTCCCTGCCGCAGAAGGCCAAGCGTCTTGGCACCAGCACTCACCACCAGATCGCCGCCTATCAACGTGTCGGCCTCACCTGTCGCCACGCGGATCGCGCTGATGTCTTCGGGGCGCTCAGCGAGACGGCAGTGGATATGTACCGCGCCCCCCTTCTGGGCAAGGCCCGCCATCTCCATCATGCCAGCCCCCTTGCCGTCGATATGCGCGGCTTGCGCCATCACCGCGCCAATCGTCACAACGCCCGTGCCACCAACGCCAGTGATGACCACATTCCAGGTGCCATCGATAGCAGGCAGTTTGGGATCCGGCAGATCCGGCAACTCAAGCGTTGTCGTCGCCTGCTTTTTTACTTGCGCACCTTCCAGAGTGACGAAGCTGGGGCAGAAGCCTTTCACACAGGAGAAATCCTTGTTGCAGCTTGACTGGTCAATCGCCCGTTTCCGCCCAAGCTCAGTCTCTTTGGGCACGATCGACACGCAGTTCGACTGCACCCCGCAATCGCCGCAACCCTCACAGACATCCGTGTTGATAAAGACCCGCTTGTCGATATCCGGGAAGGTGCCGCGCTTACGCCGCCGCCGCTTTTCTGCCGCACAGGTCTGAACATAGACGATAACGCTGACGCCTTCGGTCGCTGCCATCTTTTCCTGCACCGCTTGCATTTCTGCCCGCTCATGCACCGCCAGACCCTTGGGAAAACGGTCGAACTCCACGAACTCCTTTTCGTCATATACCACAGCGACAGTTTCGACCCCCATGGCCCGGATCTCATCCACGATCCGGTATGGCGACAGATCGCCCTCATTTCCCTGCCCGCCCGTCATCGCGACAGCATCGTTGTAAAGGATCTTGTACGTGATGTTCGTACCCGCCGCCAAAGCCGCGCGGATCGCCTGCACACCAGAGTGATTGTAGGTCCCATCGCCAAGGTTTTGAAACACGTGATTACGCGTCGAAAACGGCGCTTCGCCGATCCAATTTGCCCCTTCACCCCCCATATGCGTGAAACCCAGTGTCTCCCGGTCCATCCACTGCACCATGTAGTGACAGCCGATGCCCGCATATGCCCGGGAGCCTTCCGGCACCTTGGTCGAGGAATTGTGCGGGCAACCCGAACAGAAATAAGGCAACCGCGCTGCGATATCTTCAGCATTGTCAGCCCGGCGGGCCTCGTCCAACGTCGCCATGCCAGCGCGAATCCCATCGGTGTCGCGCCCTTCATCGATCAGGATCCCACCCAGCTTTTCGGCGATCCAAATCGGATCCAGAGCACCCCGCGTCGGGAACAGCTCTTCACGGTGCATGCCGCCCGCGCCGCCTTTGTACCAACCATAGACACGCCGCCCACGCCGGTCGTCAAAGATCGCCTCCTTTATCTGGACCTCAATCAGCTTGCGCTTCTCTTCCACGACAACAATCAGGTCGAGCCCTTCGGCCCAGTCGTGAAATCCCCTCATGTCCAACGGAAAGGTCTGTCCGACCTTATAGGTCGTGATCCCCAAACGCTCCGCCTCGGCCTCGTCGATGTTCAGAAGGTTCAGCGCATGCACCAGGTCCAGCCAGTTCTTGCCCGCCGCGACAAAGCCAATCTTGGCCCCCGGCTTGCCCCAGACACGCTTGTCCATCCGGTTGGCATGGGAAAACGCCTCAGCGGCAAAGCGTTTGTGGTCGATCATCCGGGTTTCCTGCTCGGCCGGTGTATCGACCAGCCGGATATTCAATCCATCCTCCGGTAGGTCGTAATCCGGAACGACCAGCGACAGCCGATGCGGATCACCATTGACCACGCTCGTTGCCTCGACCGTGTCCTTCATCGTCTTGAGGCCGACCCAAAGGCCCGAAAACCGCGATAAGGCCCAGCCGTAAAGGCCGTAATCCAGGATCTCCTTCACACCGGCCGGAGACACCACCGGCATATACGCATCAATCAGCGCCCATTCGGATTGGTGCAGGACGGTCGAAGACTCACCGGTATGATCGTCCCCCATCGCCACCAGCACGCCGCCATACTTCGACGATCCCGCCATATTTGCGTGTTTGAACACGTCCCCCGACCGGTCGACCCCCGGCCCCTTGCCGTACCAAAGCCCGAAGACGCCGTCATACTTGCCCTCACCGCGCAACTCTGCCTGTTGCGCGCCCCACAAGGCGGTCGCAGCCAGATCCTCATTCAACCCCGCCTGAAACGTCACCTCCGAGGCGGCGAGTTGCTTGAGCGCCCGGCTCATCTGCAGATCAACGGCCCCCAACGGCGATCCACGATACCCGGTTACATAACCTGCCGTGTTCAACCCGGCAGCAATGTCACGGGCCTTCTGCATCAGAACCATGCGCACCAGCGCCTGCGTGCCATTGAGCAGAACCGGGCTTTTCTCAAGATCGTATCGGTCGTTCAGGGAAATCTTTTGCTTGCTCATTGCGGGCCTCCCAGCTGGCGATCAGTCTTGCATATTCCTTTACGATAATAGGTCACATATACTGACCTGCCCAGAAAATTCTTCGCTGCAGCGCAGAAACGGGATAAACGGGGCTGGGTTATTTGGATGATTGCTGTATTCACGACGAAAGCGTTCAAAGAGATGCCAATGGATTGGGACAAGTTAAGAATATTTCACGCCGTCGCGGATGCTGGCAGCCTCACCCATGCCGGTGACAAGTTGAATCTCAGCCAATCCGCCGTTAGCCGACAAATCCGGGGACTCGAAGAATCACTTGGCGCGACGCTTTTTCACCGCCATGCCCGCGGGCTGATCCTGACCGAACAGGGTGAGCTTTTATTCGACGCGACAAGCGCCATGAACAAGCGCCTTGATGCCGCCGCCGCACGGATCCGCGACAGCGAAGAGGAAGTCTTCGGCGATCTGCGCGTTACCACGACAACCGGCTTCGGCACGCTTTGGCTCGCCCCACGTCTGACGAAGCTCTACGAGCAATATCCTGATCTGCGCGTGGATCTGATGCTTGAAGAACGCGTGCTCGACCTGCCCATGCGCGAGGCTGACGTGGCCATCCGCATGAAGGAGCCGAGCCAGGCCGATCTCATCCGCAAAAAGTTGATGACGGTGAAAATGTGCCTTTATGCGACCGAAACCTATCTGGCGGCATCCGGCACGCCCGAACGGCTGGAAGATCTCAAAGATCACCGCCTGATCTGCCAAAACACGGATTCCGCTCAGGTCGCGGCAGGTCTCTCGATGGTCCAGCACCTCATGACCTACCCCATTCGCTCTCTTTTGACGGTGAACAACTATTTCGGCGTTTTGCAGGGCGTGCTGCACGATCTGGGCCTTGGCATCCTGCCCGATTACGTCACCCAAGACGTGCCTGACCTTGTTCGCGTTCTGCCAGAAATCGAGTCTGCCGAGGTGCCTGTATTCCTCGCTTATCCAGAGGAATTGCGCCAATCTCAGCGGATTGCTGCCTTCCGCGATTTTGTCCAGGATGAGATCATTCAGCACCGTAAACGCTTGCGAGAACTCGCAAATGCCTAGCTATGCATCAAGTGCATGGCTGATTTGCTCAAGGATTGATCGTATTAACCTTGATCGAGCAAGAGGCCCCGCCTAAATCAAAGTCAAGCGTCACGCTGCAACTGCAGAAGGCGCTTTACCTCCCTGTTGGACTGGGCCGAGCCAAGAGCTCGGCCTTTTTTTTGGCCAGGCCCCAGCCGACAGGAACATCCAAGGAGACAGCGATGCCATTCAACAAAATTCACGTCCCGCGGGAATTGCCTGCCGCGACGTGCCGCGCCATCAACGACGAACTGCACCAAAGTCTTGTCACCCAATGTGGCGCACATAATGACGATTTCTTCTGTCTGGTTGTGCGATATGATCCCGATGACATGATATTTCATCCGACTTTTATGGGCGAACGAGATCCGCAAAGTACGATCGTCATTGAAATCGCGCTGCTCGGCGGCCGCAGCGACATGCAGAAGGAAGCGCTCTACAAGGATATGCGGGATCGCCTGGATCGCATCGGGTTTGACGCGCGAAGTTCCATTATGTTTTTGCTCGAAAATCAGCCGATCGACTGGTCATTCAGCCCCGAAGGCTCTGTCCAATCTGTTCTGGTGTCAGGGTCATAGATTCTGGGCAATTTCGAACCCCACGAAAAACGCCGCGTCCATCGCAAAGAACGCGGCGTTTTCGATCAAGCTGTTGTTTGCGTATCCGCCGCCAAGCGTTCTGCCATCCCGTCGCGAGACAGCGATGATTTGGGAGCGTCAGATTTGCGAAGTTTTTCCGTCGCGCGCGCGCTGATATAGCCGAAAGCAACGGCAAAGCCCAACGTACCGAAGGTCAGGATACCAAGTCCAAAGTCCATGTCGTCTCCTTTCGTTTGCGTTATAAACAGGCTTACGAAGGCACGTCCGGCTCAGATCAAAAATTTTCAGAAAAATCCTTTCTTTTCAAATGCATACATTTGTATGCCGCAAGATCACGCGACAATTGCGATTACGCTCAACCAGTAAAGCGCCATTCCAATCAGGCCGAACTGCGCGGCGAAGAGACTAAAAAGAAACAAAAGCCCCAGCACACCGAGTGTGAACATTGCCTGCTGTCGGACTGGCAAAGAGGCGACGTCCGAAACAACACGCGCAGTGTCGCGCCCGATCCACAACCCGCCGATCAGCAGAGCCGCAACATCACGACACCGAACGGCAAGTTTTTCGGAAAAGGATTCAGGACCATCTGACATGTCAGCCACTCCGTCTGTCGACGTTTGTATACTTACCAGATCATCCTCTTGGAAAGCAACTGCAGGGACAATGGCGCGCCAACCCGCTCACCTCTGTCAGAGACCGGCCAACGCCGGGTCAATCTCGCCAAGCACCGATATTCGCGCCGACGTGAAACAGATCGTGAAAACCCCCTGTTTTTAGATCCGAACCTGTCGCTTCACAGCTATTATTGAATACCGCCATTCACCATTCGATCCGCACGTTCCGACAAGCCCCCTTTTCGCCGACGCGCCCATACCCTAAAGACGGGCGCGACCATCACCGGGGGACAGGGATGCAAGAACCAGCTATCACGCCAGATCTGATCGAAAGCCACGGGCTTAAGCCCGACGAGTATCAGCGTATACTTGACATCATCGGACGTCAGCCGACCTGGACAGAGTTTGGAATTTTCTCCGCAATGTGGAACGAACATTGCTCGTACAAATCCTCGAAGAAGTGGCTGCGAACTCTGCCCTCGGAAGGTCCGCAAGTCATTTGCGGCCCCGGTGAGAATGCCGGCATCGTCGATATCGGCGACGGGCAAGCCGTTGTTTTCAAGATGGAAAGCCACAACCACCCCTCTTACATTGAACCCTATCAGGGCGCAGCGACAGGTGTCGGAGGCATTCTCCGCGACGTCTTCACGATGGGTGCACGTCCAATCGCGTCAATGAACTCGCTCAGCTTCGGAGAGCCCTCGCATCCAAAAACAAAATCTTTGGTTTCGGGCGTCGTCGCAGGCATCGGTGGCTATGGCAACTGTTTCGGCGTGCCGTGCGCCGGAGGCGAGGTGCGCTTTGACCCAGCCTACAACGGCAACTGTCTTGTGAACGCCTTCGCAGCCGGCCTCGCAGACATTGACGCAATCTTTTATTCGGCAGCCTCGGGTATTGGCATGCCCGTCGTCTACCTTGGCGCCAAAACGGGCCGCGACGGCGTCGGCGGCGCGACGATGGCCTCAGCCGAATTCGACGACACGATCGAGGAAAAACGCCCCACCGTGCAGGTCGGTGACCCCTTCACGGAAAAGCGCCTGATGGAGGCGACACTGGAATTAATGGCAACAGGCGCTGTCATCTCGATCCAGGATATGGGTGCCGCAGGCCTCACCTGTTCGGCGGTGGAGATGGGCGACAAGGGTGGTCTTGGCGTCCGCCTCGACCTGGAAAAAGTGCCGGTGCGCGAAGATGAGATGACGGC